>Ga0134128_10000636_pt1 | contig 47914 bp, 37 predicted proteins | sample KB31754_FD_96462 | JGI IMG/M metagenome (GOLD analysis project Ga0134128, IMG submission 96462) | Terrestrial soil microbial communities with excess Nitrogen fertilizer from Kellogg Biological Station, Michigan, USA - KB3-175-4 | ecosystem: Environmental > Terrestrial > Soil > Unclassified ...
GATAAGAACAAAAAGACCGAAGACAAACGCGCGGCCCTGATGGAGTTCATTGCCCGGTTCTCGGCCAATGCGAGCAAGTCCAAGCAGGCGACCTCCCGGAAGAAAGCGCTCGAGAAACTCACTATCGATGAGATCGAGCCGTCGAACCGCAGGTATCCGGGGATCATCTTCAAGCAGCTGCGCGAGGTGGGCAACCAGATATTAAACATTGAAAAACTGGGGAAGAAGGCCGAAGATGGGCGCTGGCTGTTCAGCAATGTTACGTTCAGCGTCAACAAGGGCGACAAGATCGCCTTCGTGAGCCGGGATCATCTCGCGCTCACGAGCTTTTTCAATATCATCGATGGCGAAATGCGTGCCGATGCGGGCAAGATCGAGTGGGGAACGACGGTTACCAAGGCCTATCTGCCCAATGACAACAGCGAATATTTCGAAGGACAGCAGATCAATCTCATGGACTGGCTGCGGCAGTTCGTGCCGCCGCATGTGACGGATGTGGACGAACCCTTCCTGCGGGGATTCCTCGGGAAGATGCTCTTCAGCGGGGATGAGGTGTTGAAGAACACCAATGTGTTATCGGGAGGGGAGAAGGTGCGTTGCATGCTCAGTCGCATGATGTTGCAAGACCCTAATGTGGTGATCCTCGATGAGCCGACGAACCATCTCGATCTGGAATCTATTCAGAGCTTCAACGAAAGCATGAGCAACTTCAAGGGGATCGTCCTGCTGACATCCCATGACCATACGTTTTTACAAACTGTCGCCAACCGGGTCATCGAGCTGACGCCGGGTGGTATTATCGACCGGCTGATGTCGTTTGACGAGTATCTCGAGGACGCGCGCGTCAAGCAATTGCGCGAGGAAATGTACCCGAAAGAGGGGTTGGTAAAGGCTTAAATTTTGGGCGGCCGGGTGAAACCCGGCCGGTTTTGTCTTATTTGATACAATAAATCCAAAATTTCAGCATTTTAAGAGAAACCCACTGTTGTTGATCAAGAGGCTGCTTATACTTGTACTGTTTGTTGGGGTAGCGTGCCTGGCCTCGCAGGCGCAGCAGCAGGTGGATACACTAAGGCGGGACAGCCTTACACGACAAAAGCCCGCGGACAGCGCGAAACGGGCGCCGGCCGACACGATCCATTTGACGCGGGGCGACACCCTTCATTTGACGCCCGCGGACAGCCTGATCCATGTGGCTGATTCCCTACACCGGGAAGCCGATAGTCTGCACTATCTGGGCGATTCACTCAAGAAAAAGGGGACTGATACCACCGGCGGGAAGAGACCGGATATCATGCAGATCCTCACGGCCAACGGGGCATTGGCGCTCGCGGACAGCTTGCGGACCAAAAGCGGGGTGCTGCGGGCCCATGGCGATTCCTTGCACCGGGCGGACTCCTTGCGGGCGGCAAAGGCGGACACGCTGCTGAGCGCATCGACGATGTTACGGCAGCTCGATTCGCTGAATGCCAGCCCTACGGGATCGGTGGACAGCGTAAAGATGAAGCTCGATGCCCTGCTCAATGCCGCTGGCAACCAGCAAACGGCCGCAACGGCGACAATGGGGATGCCCGGCAATCTGCAGCAGCACCAGTCGAAGAGCCCCGCCTATTCGCCCACCATGGGTGCCGGCGGCGGGGTAAGCGGGGCCGCTCCCGCGGCACAGAATCGCGGCGGACCGCCACCGGCACGACGCCCAGGCGTCCCGAAGCTGCCCACCTTATCCAATCTGCATGAGAAATACATCCCCGTGAGACGGGGGCGCATCCCCTTCGACTCGCTCAGCGTACTTCCCAATGCCTTTCTGATCAAAGATGTCCCCGACAGTGCCTACGTGCTGGACTGGGTCAACGGGAGCCTGGAATGGAAATATCCACCACCCGGTAAGGACAGCGTGCTGGTCACCTACCGGGATTTTCCGTACCGGCTGAATGCCGTCGCCAAACGCTTCAACTACGACAGCGTCATCGGCAATTTCCTGGTGAGGCCTTACGACAAGGACAAAGAGGCAGGCTCTACTACCGATGATTTCTTCAATTTCGGCAATATCACCTATAACGGAAGTTTCGGCCGCAGCATCAGTTTTGGCAATAGCCAGGATGCGGTGGTGACCTCCAATCTAAACCTGCAGATCAGCGGCTATCTGGCGGACAGCATCGAGATCTCGGCTGCCATCACCGACAACAACATCCCTATCCAGCCGGATGGCACTACGGCCGATCTCAACCAGTTCGACAAGGTCTTTTTGCAGTTCCGAAAAAAGAACTGGGCGTTGACCATGGGCGACATCGATCTCAGGCAAAATGAGCTGTATTTCCTTAACTTCAACAAACGCCTTCAGGGCGCCAGCTTCGAGACTACGGAACAGCTCTCGCCGCATACCACGAACCGGACCCTTGTGAGCGCGGCCATCGCCAAGGGAAAGTTCGCGCGTAATATCTTCCAGGGACAGGAGGGCAACCAGGGGCCTTATCTGTTACAAGGAAATAATAACGAGCTCTACTTCATCGTGCTTGCCGGCTCGGAAAAGGTCTATATCGACGGCCAGCTCATGCAGCGGGGTGAGGACGCGGACTATACGATCAACTACAATACCGCCGAGATAACGTTTACCCCCAACCGCCTGATCAGCCAGGATGCGCGTATTCAAGTAGAATTCGAGTATGCGGATCGCAACTATCTCAACGTGAACCTGTACTTGTTCGATGAAGTATATGTCAGCAACAAGCTGAAAGTACGGTTGGGCATGTTCAGCAACAGCGATGCCCGGAACAGTCCGATCAACCAGACGCTGACGCCGGAGGAGACCAAATTCCTGGGGGGGCTGGGCGACAGCATCCAGCACGCCTATTATCCGGTGGCCAATGTCGATACGTTCTCCACGGGGACGGTGTTGTATAAGAAGATCGACACCTCGTATAAGAATGCCGCCGGGGTGGTGGTGCAGGATTCGGTGTATGTCTTTTCGACGGATGCGACGCAGACGCTTTACAGCCTTTCGTTCTCGAATGTGGGCCAGGGGTATGGCAACTATATCTCCGACCCGAATGGGATCAATGGAGCGGTATACGATTGGATCGCGCCGGTGAACGGGGTGCCGCAAGGCTCCTTCGAGGCGGCGCAGTTCCTGGTGACGCCCAAGACGCAGCAGGTGGTGAGTCTGGGAGCGGATTATACGGTCGATAAGCATACCACCATGAGCGCCGAGGTCGCCCGAAGTCACTATGATGTCAATACGCTATCGACCAAAGGGAAGAAGGATGACGACGGCTCCGCGGCTAAATTCAGCATCAAGAATGTCAAGATGCTGGCGCCGTCGAAGGGACTGCTGCTCACGACAACCGCCGGTTTTGAATACGTCAATAAAGACTTTCAGCCGCTGGAGGTCCTGCGTACGCCGGAGTTTACACGGGACTGGGGGCTTTCGCTGGCGGTCCATCCCGCCACTGAAAAGATCTACCATGCGAGCATGCAGCTGAGCGATAAAAAGCTGAATTCGGTGCGGTATGAGATCGCCCGGTACGAACGCGGGGATGGGTTTACGGGGACGCAGCACAATTTCACTGACCGGGAGCGTTTCCTGGGCTGGAAGATCCAGGACCAGGTGAGCCTGACGACCTATGATAGCAGCCATCGGTTCAATGGCTATTATTTCCGGCCGTCGTTCGATGTCTCGCGGAAGCTGTCCTTTCTAAAGAACTACGTGATCGGTGCGGGCTATGCGCTGGAACAAAATCAGAACAAAGATGAATCGGCCGACACTTTGGTCGCTACAAGCTATGCCTTTCATACCTGGGAGGTATATCTGAAATCGCCGGAAAATGGCAAGAACAAATGGGGGATGATTTACAAGATGCGCGTGAACAGCTATCCCAATGCCGGCGGTCTGGATGTGGGTGATCGCAGCAAGACCTTCAATGTTTTCGCCGACCTCGTGAAGAACCCGCATCAGCAATTCCATATCAACGCCACGTACCGGGAGATGACGATCGCCGATAGTACCCTGGCGGCCAAAACCATCGACAGCACGGCCGCGGCGCAGCGGGGTGACAAGACCCTTCTGGCCCGGGTGGAGTATATCGTCAATGTCTGGAAGGGTGCATTGCGCGGGAATCTGTTGTATGAAGTGGGCAGCGGTCAGCAGCAAAAGCTGGGTTATACCTATCTGCAAGTCCCGGCGGGTACTGGGCAATATACCTGGATCGATTTCAACAAGGACGGTATTCAGCAGCTAGGCGAGTTTGTGCCGGCGCAGTTCCAGGACCAGGCGCAATATATCCGCGTCTATACGCCTACCAACCAGTACGTCAAGGCCAACTACAATACCTTCAACTATAGCCTCTCGCTGAACCCCAAGGCGTTGGTGACACCCAAAAGCAAGGCGATGACGCGTTTTCTCGGCAGATTGATGTACCAGAGCTCGCTGCAGCTTACCCAGAAACAGCAGGCAACGGGTCTGGTCGAATACGACCCGTTCAAGGCGCCGTTGAACGACTCGGTGCTGATCACCCGCAACATGATCCTGGTCAATACCCTGTCCGTCAACCGCACCGATCCGCATTGGGGCCTGGACATCAGCAACACGCAGAACGGCGGGAAGAGCCTGCTGACTTATGGCTATGAAACGCATCAGACCGATGAGTGGTCGTTACGGGCGCGGCTCAATCTCAACAAGGCCATTGCCCTTACGGGTATCTTTAGGAAGGGGACCAACCAGCTCAACAACTCGAGCTCGAATTTCGACAGCAGCAACTACCACCTGATTCAATTCGCCATCAACCCGGGGATAACCTACACGAAAGGATCCAACTTCCGGATCGGTATGGATTTCAAGCTGACGAATAAGCAGAACTCGATCCTTTGGGGTGGGCAGCATTATACCTCGAATGCCTTTAGTTCCGATTTCAAGTACAATATCCTGCAGAGCACCTCGATCCAGGGGAAGTTTACCTTGAATGCGATCTACTACACGGCGGGGAAGTCGGGTGAAGCGAGTACCACCAGCCCGGTGAGCTATACGATCCTGGAGGGCTTGTTGCCGGGGAAGAACTATCTGTGGAATCTCGATCTTACGAAGAAGCTGGGGAGCAGCCTCGAGCTGAGCCTTCAGTATGAAGGGCGGAAGGCAGGGGAAACGGGGATCGTGCATACGGGGCGCGCCGCGTTGAGGGCGCTGTTGTAAAAAAAAGCCCTGGCCGAGGCCAGGGCTGTATAGCGAGATTTAATGATTGCCCTTCGGGCGAACGGTCTCCGACCGTTCATGCAATTAACCAAATATGCCGCCTTTCTTGAGTTCGCGGGTGCCTTCGCCGATCTTGAAACCATTGTGGTAGATCTCGATCTTGTAGTTACCCTTTACGAATTCGCTGTTTTGTTTCCAGGCGAACTGTACGGATTTGACCTTGCCGGCTTCGAAGTCGACGGGAACCTTTGCGGTGAAGATCTTGTCGCCATCGTCGCGGGTAGTGAAGGTGCCGCTACCCAGTGCCGGTACGGAGATGGGCTTGCCATCGGGACCGGTGATGCAAACGTATACATCGGCAGGACCGCTTTGTGCGATACGGTTAGACACATCGAAACCGATGATGAGCTTGTTCACACGACGGGCGGTAGTCGTTTCTTTGTCCTGGCCGTCCTTCTTTTCGTGCATCGGCGTGATGGTGATGTTGGAAGCATTCAGCGTAGAAGCGATGTCTACCTGCTTGGACAGCGCCTGGTTCTGCGTAGTGCTGGTTGTCAGGTCGTTGGTCAGCTTGTCCTTGTCCTGGGTCAGCTGTTGCTTGTCGGCGGTCAGCTGCTGGTTGTCCGAGGTGAGCTGCGCTACCTGCTGTTCCAGGCCGCTTACCTTGTCGTTGAGTTCCTTGATGAGACTTTGTGCTTTTTCTTCTTCGGCCTTGGTGAGTTTGTTCTTGCTGAGCAGGCCGCGGATCTGCTTTTTGAGGTTAGCTACCTGACCGTCCTTTTCGTTGACGGAAGCGGTCAGCTTATTGTTGGTTCCGGTGAGGGAATCCAGGCGTACGAGTGCGTCGTCAAAGTTCTTCTGCAATTGTCCTTTTTCGTCGGTGACCTTAGAGATCTGGGATTGTTGCTGGGTTTGAACCTGTTCTTGCTTGTTGTTGTTCCACAGCAGGTACCCCCATGTTCCGAGGAAACCGGCGGCCAGCAGACCGATGACTAAGTTTTTGTAGTCTTTCTTCGGAGGTTGATTTTGAGGCGTAGCTGAGGGATAGTTGGTTGTCGTACTCATAGCTTATTGCTTTTTTCAAAAGTTAAGAATGTGTTATTCGATCCGTACCGCCGTGATCCTAAGTTTCACGGGTTTCATGCGGTGTTATTCTAAAACCATGCCAAACTCAATTTTATTGTGTTCCACCCCTGATTCCTAAAGATTTATGTAATATTGCGCCAATAAAAGTGTTGTAAATGGCTGTAGACAAGATACTCGGCGACTGGAAGAAAGGAAAATTCAAACCCGTATACTGGCTTGAGGGTGAGGAGGAATACTATATCGATGTATTGGTTAACTATGCCGAACGCAATATTCTTTCGGAGGCCGAGGCCGGTTTTAACTTGACGGTCTTTTATGGAAAGGATGCGGACTGGCCGGCGGTGATCAATGCGTGCAGGCGCTATCCCATGTTTGCCGAACGGCAGGTCGTGCTCCTCAAAGAAGCACAGCAGATGAAGGATATCGACAAGCTGGAAGCTTATATCGACAAGCCTTTGTCTTCTACGGTGTTTATTGTCGCCTATAAAGAGAAGAAGGTCGACGGCCGCAGCAAGCTGGCGAAGCTGCTAAAGGAAAAGGCCGAGCTCTATACGACGAAGAAGCTTTATGATAACCAGCTGCCGGATTGGACCAGCGAGCTTATCCGCAGCAAGGGGTATGAGATCACGCAGAAGGCATTATTTCTGCTTGTAGATCATGTCGGGAACGACTTGAGTAGGATAAATAATGAAATTGACAAGCTGCTGGTCAACCTCGGCGGTGATCGAACGATTAGCATTACCGAAGACGATATCGAGAAGTATGTGGGTGTGAGCAAGGAGTACAATGTTTTCGAGCTGCAGGATGCGTTTGCGAAGAAGGACAAGGTAAAGGCGATTCGGATCATTCAGTATTTTGAGGGAAACCCGAAGGCGGGGCCGATCCAGCTGATCCTACCCTCCATCTATAATTTCTTCAGCAAGGTCTATATGATCTTCGGTCAGCCCGCCCGCGACGAAAAGGGTGTGGCCGCGGCCATTGGCGTCAATCCCTTTTTTGCCAAGGACTATCTGGCGGCTGTTCGTAATTACAATTACGAAGGTATAGAACAAGGCCTATTGTTGCTTCACACCTATAACCTCAAGAGTGTAGGGGTGGGTAGTGCCGGCACCGGGGATGCTTCTTTATTGAAGGAGCTTGTGGTGAAGATCATGGGCTAAGCCGCGGCCGGCGGCTCGCGGTGACGCCGGTTCATGTTGTTGGCTCGAGGTGACGCTGGCTTATCGGGTGGCCAAAGCCGCCAGTGCATCCACTTTATCCCGGGCAAGGGCTGCTTTGAGTTCTTCGAGGCCGTTGAATTTGAGTTCGGGCCGGAGAAAGGCTTTCACGAAAACGCGCAATTCCCTTTCGTATATATCCTGGTCGAAATCGAAGAGGTTGACTTCGATCGTTCGGTGGGTGCCGTTGATGGTGGGGCGGATGCCGATGCCCATCATGCCGCCGAGGCGGGGGCCGTCGAAGAGACTCTTTGCGCCGCTTGGCTCGTCTGCTCGTGCCGATCCTGTACCAGGGGCCGGCAGCAGCTGTGCCTCTACGGCATAGACGCCGTCGGCGGGCGTGAGCTTTTCGGGATTTCCGATCTCGAGGTTGGCTGTGGGATAGCCCAGGGTCCTGCCGAGCTGGTTGCCTTTTATAACGGTTCCGGAGAAAAAAAAGGGGTACCCCAGCAGTTGATTGGCGGTGGCGATATCGGCGCGAAGGATGGCCTCGCGGATGCGGGTAGAGCTCACCGACATTTCCTGCAGCAGCTGTACGGGGATCTCCTGCAGCTCGAAACCCCGGGTTGCGCTGTATTCCTCGAGGAGATGATAATCGCCCTGCCGGCCCTTACCGAAACGATGGTCATAGCCGATGATCACGGTGTGAGGCTGGAATCGCGCCAATAAGAAGGCCTCGATGTATTCCTGCGCCGTTAGTTGCGAGAAGGCTTCCGTAAAGGGGACGATCACGAGATGGTCGATCTTTTGCCAGGACAGCAGATCTATTTTTTCCTGCATCGTATTGATCAGCCGGACATCGTGACTGCCGCCGTGTACGACTTTCCTTGGGTGGGGGAAGAAGGTGATGATCACGGTCTCGCCGTCTACGCGGGCTGCTTCTTCCCGCAGTTGATGGAGGATACGTGCGTGGCCGGTGTGAACGCCGTCGAAGGTACCGATCGTGACGACTGCCCGACGGAAAACAGGCAGCTGGTCGATGTTATGGTGGATCTGCATGAGCGAATAAACGACTAGGCCCCCGAGAGGGTTGTTTGTGTTTCGCTGCAAATCTAAAGGATTATCCTTTACCTTTGCCGTCCTATGTCACTCTACGCCAAACGCGGAGTTTCCGCTCAGAAAGAGGAGGTGCACCAGGCCACCGAAAAGCTGGATCAGGGGTTGTTTCCGAATGCTTTTTGCAAGATCTATCCCGACTATCTGGGTGGCGATGCCGGCTGGGTCAATCTCATGCATGCCGACGGTGCGGGGACCAAGAGCATCCTGGCCTATCTCTACTGGAAGGAAACGGGTGACCTCAGCGTCTGGAGGGGGATCGCCCGCGACGCCATTGCAATGAACCTGGACGACCTGCTTTGTGTGGGCATCTACGATAACCTGCTTTTTTCGTCTACCATCGACCGCAATAAGAAGAACATTCCCGGCGAGGTCCTCTCTGCTATCATCAACGGCACCCAGGAATTCTTTGACGAGCTGCAGACCTATGGCGTAGGCATCCGTTACCTGGGTGGCGAGACGGCGGACGTTGGCGATGTCGTGCGGACGATCGCGGTGAATGGGACGATGGCGGCACGCTGGCCGAAGGACCGGCTCGTGACCAACGATAAGATCAGGCCGGGCGATGTCATCGTGGGTTTTGCAAGCTCCGGGCAGGCTGTTTACGAATCTATTTATAATAGTGGCATCGGGAGCAATGGGCTCACCAGCGCCCGGCACGATATCCTGAACAAATCCTACGGGGTGCGTTTTTCCGAATCATTCGATACTACGCTCGACGATGCGGTGGTTTATATCGGTCCGCACCGGATGACGGACGAGGTGAAGGTCCCGGATGGCCGCAGGACCGACATCGGTCATTTATTATTGAGTCCTACGCGGACCTATGCGCCTTTGCTAAAACAGCTGCTCACCGAACAATTCGATGCCATCCACGGACTGGTGCATTGCAGCGGCGGCGGTCAGACCAAGTGCATGAAATACCTGCCGGGAACGTTCCGTGTCGTCAAAGACCATTTGTTCGAGGCGCCGGTGATCTTTGAGCTGATCCGGCAGGCCTCGGGTTCTGATCTCCGTGAGATGTACCAGGTCTTTAATATGGGTCACCGGCTGGAGGTCTTCACCGCACCGGAAGCGGCCGAAGGGTTGATCAAGGCAGGGCAGGAGCTGGGTATCGGGGCGCAGGTGGTCGGCAGGGTAGAAGCGGCATCTGTCAAAAAGCTGCACCTGACCATTGGGGATGCGACGATCGAGTATTGATCAGACTTGGCTTTTGGAAATGCGAATTTGTTGAAGTAAATCCTCTAACTCTTTCACACTCAATTTATTGTCATTCACAAATTGAGCAATCAATTTGGCGGGGGAGCCCTCGAAATAACCCTTGAGGAGTAAGTTGGCACTCCTCTTGCCGTATTCCGTTTTGCCGATGCGGGGTTTGTAGCAGTTGTTTCGGCCCTGAACGTCGACGAGGACAAAACCTTTACCCTCGAGGATCTTGAGCAGGGTGGCGATGGTGTTGGGATGCGGTTTGGGTTCAGCGGTATGCTCAAGGACGTCTTTGAGAAAGCCCCTGCCGAGTTTCCAGAGGACCATCATCACTTGTTCTTCGGCTTTAGTCAGTGGTTTACCGGCACTCATGGATGACTAAGTTTTTAGTGATGCGCCGAAATTATAACTAAATTTTTAGTTTTAAAACCGTTTGTGGTATTTTTTTTGTCGTTTATAGGGAGGAGATACAAGAATCGCTACAGTATGATAAAGGATCGGCTACAGAGAGCGTGAAAAAATGATTAAAAGCAAGTAATTTCTGTCCACAATACTATGATTTTCCAGAATTGGTGACTACTTTCGCTGACGGTTCTGGTCGGATTGACATTAATTTATTTTTATATCTTTTTTGCCCCTTCCGTGAACACTCCCGGCTCTGTAAATGTTTCTTGATTAGTACCCTACTTATTAGAATCCTAAGAAGCTTGTGAAAACGCTTTCCGAAGTCGGCCTTGGTCGGCTCATGCGAAAGAAAATTTCGGTAGTCGCCTTGGCGACTACGATTATTAAATTCGTCATCTTTTTTTTTATCCGATATGAGGCAACTTAAGATTGCTACACAGATTACGAACCGTGATTCCCAGGCGGTCGAGAAGTATTTGCAGGAGATCTCCAAGATCCCGATGATCACACCTGAAGAGGAGACCGTGCTCGCACAACGGATCAAGATGGGTGATCAAAAGGCCTTGGACAAGTTGGTGCAGGCCAACCTGCGCTTTGTGGTTTCCGTGGCAAAACAGTATCAGCACCAGGGGTTATCGCTGAGTGATTTGATCAACGAGGGCAACCTCGGCTTAATTAAAGCGGCTCAACGCTTTGATGAAACCAAAGGTTTCAAGTTTATTTCCTACGCCGTTTGGTGGATTCGCCAGTCCATCCTGCAGGCGTTGGCAGAGCAGGGCAGATTAGTCCGCCTGCCTCAAAACAAAATTGGCACCTATAACAAGGCCAACAAGGCTTACATGGCTTTCGAGCAGGAACATGAGCGCGAGCCAAGTACCGAAGAGTTAGCCGAATTACTGGAAATGAGTGAGACGGAGATCAACAACATTTTCCAAAGCAACACCCGTCACAGTTCGCTGGATGCCCCGGTACACGAGGCTGAAGATGTAGCGATGGGGGATCTGCTGGAAGGTGGTGATGAGACGGACGACGATGTCATGAAGGATTCTTTGCGCGCCGAGATCCGCCGCGTATTGAAATCGCTGAGTCCCCGCGAAGCGGAGATTGTGAACGCGTATTTTGGCCTGGACGGCGAAAATGGGGTAACCATCGAGCAGATCGGGCAGAAATACGATCTGACCAAAGAACGCATCCGCCAGATCAAGGAAAGGGCGATCAAACGCCTACAGAAAGCGCGTTACAGCAATGCGCTGAAAGCATATTTGGGATAACCCACCTGATAAATCACTCTTAAAAAACCCGGCCTTTGCCGGGTTTTTTCATGATGTCCCGAGCGGTGGCCCGCTCGGGGGCCTCCCTTTCGGGAGGTTTTTTTATAAGGTCGCGGAACCGACATTGTAAAACGCGATCAAACCTTATATTTGCGCGGAACCGCAGGTTGCGGTTCGTCTAAAGGACAGACATTAGCCTTTTGCGGGAATCGGGCTAATTTTTATGTGCAGGACGATTCCCGCATTTACAACCCCAAAGCATGGAGCAAACAGCTAGCGAGAAAGTACATTGTCTGATCATCGGTTCGGGTCCCGCCGGGTATACGGCAGCCGTGTATGCGGCACGCGCCAATTTGCGGCCGGTGCTTTATCAGGGCATCCAACCGGGCGGTCAGCTGACCATCACCACGGAAGTAGAGAACTATCCCGGTTATCCGGACGGGGTCCAGGGGCCTGAAATGATGGTGCATTTTGAGAAGCAGGCGACCCGCATGGGTGCCGACATTCGCTATGGACTGGCTACAAAGGTGGATTTTTCGTCGCATCCACATAAGGTATGGATCGACGAAGAAAAGCTCATCTTAGCCGACGCCGTGATCATCGCCACCGGGGCTTCCGCCAAATGGCTGGGTCTGGAGAGCGAACAACGCCTGAATGGATATGGAGTAAGCGCGTGTGCCGTGTGCGACGGATTCTTCTTCCGCAATAAAGAGGTTGCCATCGTAGGCGCTGGGGATACGGCGGCGGAAGAAGCGCTATACCTGTCGAAATTGTGCACCACGGTGCATATGTTGATCCGCAAAGACAAGATGCGCGCCTCCAGGATCATGCAGGAGCGGGTACAGCAAACACCCAATATAAAGATCTACTGGAACAGCGAGACCGATGAGGTGCTGGGCGAAAGCAGGGTAGAGGGGTTGCGCATCAAAAATAATAAGACAGGAGAGAAGACTACGGTACCCATCAGCGGCTTTTTTGTCGCCATAGGTCACCAGCCCAACTCCGGCATCTTTGCCGACTATCTCCAAATGGATGAGGCGGGCTATATCCAGACCGCACCGGGGACGAGCAAGACCAATGTAGAGGGTGTTTTTGCCGCCGGGGATGTCCAGGACAAGATCTACAGGCAGGCGGTGACAGCCGCGGGCAGCGGTTGTATGGCCGCGTTGGATGCCGAGCGGTATCTTTCTGCAAAAGGATTGGCGCACTAAGAGCGGCCCCGTGGGCCGCTGGCCGAAGGCCCGACATAAGCGAAATCGAGCGGATCTGCAATAATTGGGACATACATATGGTTACCGTTCAATTACATAATCTGATCTTTTCCGGCAGACACGGCGTCTTCAAAGAGGAGCTGGCGACGGGCAACACCTTCGAGGTGAACCTGGACGTACTCTACGACGAAGGCCAGCGCCCTTTCGAAGGGCTGGACTCCATTGTCAACTACGTCATCCTCTTCGATATCATCAAGACGCGGATGCAGCAGCCTTCTCCTTTGCTGGAAAAGATCGCCGACGAGATCATTGTAAAGATCCGCGAACAGTATCCTTTTATCCGCGAAGTGATCCTTTCCATCTACAAATTACAGGCGCCGATAGGGAATTTCCAGGGCAAGGCGGGGATGAGCCTGCACAAGAAATTTGCGGATTGAGCGAAAATTATGGACACGTTAAATTTGCCGGCGAGCCCAACTCCGGGGCAGGGAGGATCGTTTAATTTAAAGACGCGGTAGCGTCTTTGTCCGACGGACAGACATTAGCGCTTTGCCGGGAATGCGCTAATTTTCACCAGGGCGCATTTCCGGCACATATACCATGAACAAATGGGTTTTCGCGCTGGCGCTTTTGGTTGTATCGGGCGTGCCGGCATTCGCGCAGGATATCACGGTGCTGTTAAAAAAAGCCGCGGGGGCGGAGGCGGCCTTCCGGGAGGACGAGGCGCTTTCGTTTTACAAGCAGGCGTTACGGCTGCAGCCGCATTCGGTCATAGCGCTGTGCCATTGCTGTGATCTCTGCTGCAGGATCGGCAACCGGTTAGCCGACCGGGATCAACGGATCGGCTATTTCAAGACCGCCTTTCAGTATGCACAAACAGCCTACCGGCTGGACTCCACCAACAGCGAGGTCAACGTGATGATGGGCTTTTCGCTGGGTCGCCTGACGCTGATCCAGACCAACAAAGAACGGGTGGAGACCGCGGTGGCCATCAAGCATTATGCAGAACGGGCCATCCGCTACGACCCGGCGAATTATAAAGCCTATATTATCCTGGGCCGTTGGAACTATGAGGTCAGCAACCTGAATTTTTTTGAACGGACCTTTGCCCGATGGTTTTATGGCGACCTGCCTTCGGCGTCGCTGGCCGAGGCGATCCGGGATTATGAGAAAAGTCTCGCTTTGCGACCCGATTTTATGCTCAATTATTTTGAGCTGGCAAAGGCGCTTCATCGCGACGGCCAGGACAAGCAGGCCATTGGGCTGTTGCAAAGGATGGAGGGGCTGCACGACGAGATGTACGACGACAGGGCCATTCGGGTGGAGGGGAAGAAATTCGTACAGGAATGGTCTAAATAACCTTTCCCTTCCAGGCGCCGCTTCGGATATAGGTGAACGACATGACGAAGAGGGAGATCCAGTAGAGCCATTCCGACATCCAGCCTACCACAAGGGACATGTTCCAATGTTCCAGGGTCAGCCAGACATAGATACAGTAAAACACGATGGTGATGAATTCGATGAGCAGGTTGACGCGGGTGTTGCCCGTGCCGGTGACCGCGTTGAGCCACACCGTCGAGAACGACATCAGGATCAGGGCGGGGGAGACGATGCGGATCACAGGGATGGCGGCCTGGGTGAAGGTGAGGTCCTGGCCGTAGACGGAAAGGAATACGCCGGGGGCGACGTTCAGGGCAATGGCGATGATGACGGAGAAGCTGAGACTGAGCCGGACGACCTTTCGGATCAACAAGAGGACCTTGTCTTCCATCCCCTGGCCGATGATATTGCTTACCATGGCATTGGTCGCGGAGGCAAAGGCCCAGGTAAACACGCCGAAAAGCCCGAAGATATTCCGCATGGTATTGCTGATGGCAAGGGCCTGACGTCCGTGGTGTTCGACCAGGATATAAAAGAAGACCCAGGCGGTAATGCTGATAATATATTGAAATACCAGCGGGGAGGACTGTACGATAATGAGCTTGCTGTTCGTTCTATCGAAGCCCCAGTGCCGGTACAATTGCAGCTCTTTGCCGATCCCCCGGAAATGGATCACCAGGAAGACGACGAACATCCCCGAGAATTCGGCGAAGATGGAGGAGATCGCGGCCCCGTTGAAGCCCATTGCCGGCAGCCCGAAATGACCAAAGATCAGTCCGTAATCCAACCCGATGTTCACCACGGTCTCCGCCAGGGTGCCATAGACGAGGTATTTGCTTTGGTTGGTGCCTACCAGCAGGGCGTTGCGCATTTGGTAGACGTAGAGAAAGGGGAGCCCCCAGATACGGATACGCAGGAAGGAAATGGCCTCATTACGAAGGGGCGTGGAATGCAGGGACCAGGAGAGGGCCAGCGGCGCGAGGAAATTGGTGATGGCGATGCCGGCAAAGGCGAGGGTCAGGGCGATGACCATGCCCTGGGAAAAGAGCCGGCCGATGTCTTCTATCCGGCCTTCGCCTGCGCGGCGTGCGATAAGGGCCTGCAGACCGTTGTTGAGCCCCTGGCCGATGACGGCGAAAAGCAGGTAGTACACGCCGGTGATGCCGGCCGTCGAGAGCGCTTCACCCGACTGGTCCAGGTGTCCTAAGAAGATATTGTTGGTGATGAAATTGATCTGGGGCACCAGGATCGCCAGACTGATGGGCAGGGCCATATGCAGGATGTCCCGGTAAGTGATGGAAACCTTATAGGTCTTGCTGTTTTGTGCAGGGGCGTCCATGAAAAGACGGTAATTTACAGTCTTTTGTAGTATTATTGCACATCCTGATGTTAACTATGCATAAACCTGCTTTTACGATCGAAGCTTCGGGTATCTCTGATGAGGATCTGCTCCAGTGCCGGCTGTTAGTAGAGGTGAACCCCAATTCCTTCACCTACGTATTGCTCAACCAACGAAATATGAGCCCGCTGGTGGTGAAATACTTCCAGCTGGAACACAACAAGGAAAATCCGCTCATCGATTTGCTGCAGGATATCCTGGATGGTGACGAGTTGTTGAAACGACCCGTGAAAGAGACATTATTGGTCTACAATTTCCCCGAAAGCAGCCTGGTCCCGGAAGCCGTATTCACCATGGATACGAACCGTGAGATCATCGATACCCTTCATGGCAACCTGCAAAAGGGGCTGATCCTTACGGAGAAGATCCCCTGGTGGGAGCTGTTCAATGTCTATCGCGTTTCACCGGACCTGCATCAGCTGCTGCAACAGAATTTTTCGGCGGGCAAATACTGGCACTATTATAGCCTTTTGCTGAAGAGCTATAAGATGTTCGATTCGACGGACAAAGAGACCTGTATCAAGGTCATCTTCTATTCGGACAAAATGGTGGCGCTGGCGGTCCGTGAAGGCCAACCGGTGCTGATCCAAACCTTTCATTATCACGATACGAAGGACGTGGCGTATCATCTGCTCAACTGCTGCAATCAGCTGGGTCTCGACCAGGAGGCGGTGCGGCTGCTCGTCGGCGGATTGATCGACCGGCAGAGTGCCCTGAGCACGGAGCTCCATAAGTACTTTCTGAAGATACAATTCGAAGAGATCGATGAAAGCATTAAGGTAACCGACGAATTGAAGGAGCTTCCTTTGCATTATTTTTCATCTATTCTCAAAATGGCAGTATGCGCGTGATCGGTGGTGAACTGGGCGGGAGGGTGATTAGGCCTCCGGCGAAAATGCCCTATACCCGGCCGACCACCGATATCGCGAAAGAAGGGCTGTTCAATGTGCTGGAGAATAACCTCGATCTTAGTGTTCTGAAGACCCTCGATCTTTTCGGGGGGACGGGCAGCATCAGCTATGAGCTGGCTTCGCGGGGTGTGCGTGATCTCACCGTTGTTGAAAAAGATGCGGCGATGTTCGCGTTCATTCAGAAGAATTCGCGCGAGCTGGGTCTGGCCGATGTCTTTAAAGTGGTGCGGATGGATGTCTTTAAGTTCATCGAACAATGCGCCGAGACATTTGATTTTATCTTCGCTGGCCCGCCATATGCGTTGGAAACCATCGATGAGCTGCCTAAACTGGCTCCGCGGTTGCTGAACGACAAGGGGTGGTTCGTGCTGGAGCATACGCCCCGAAATAACTATGAGGGGTATCCGCTGTATGTCACGCAGCGGCATTATGGGACGACGATCTTTTCTATTTTTGTGAAAAAAGCATGAAGCGTCCGTTTTCAACTTTCTTATTATCAATTACTTGTCATTTCTTTCCAGGTAAGAAAATTAAAACATTTTCTAAATTGGAAAATGTAATTTTGTAAAATGGAGTTAGAGTTTCGCATAACGGAATCCTTCGACGAGGATATGAAAAGTCTTCCGGCAAACGAGCAGAACAAAGTTAAAGAAGAGATCAACTTTGTTTCTGGTTCGTTGTTGAACGGCAGGACTACGTTTATGCAAAATGCTTCTATGCCGTATATCTTCAACTTAAAAGCCGGTCTCGATAGTTCGCTTTATGTCGTGAAGGTATACGAAGACAAAAGAGTCGTCGCTGCTGTCGATGATGATCCCATTTTTGATAAGGTGTCATTGACCTTGTTTAGGTTGATCGACGATAAAGACGCAGCCCAAGCGTACAAAGAGGTAGGCGAAAGATTGTATAAAAGTTTAGGTGTATTATAGATATGGCTGAGATTAAACCCCTTCTGGATGAGTACGGGGTCATTCACGAAGCAAATAAGATCCTTCCTGATGTTCTTCACAAAGTAAAGTTTCTCGAATCGCTCGCAGAGCTGGAAGATAATCAAGCGCATAGGACGAGGACATTTCCCAAAACCCGGTTACACAAAGTCGAAGGGATCAAGCAAAAGATCTATCGGGCCGATATAAATAAAATGTCGGGATGGCGGATGCATATCCAATATATCGATAGCGCTATCCATCTAAAAGACATCATCGAAGGGCAGCTGCATGACGATGTCGTCAGAGTGATCCAATCAAAAAAAGATCAGTATTCATGAAACCCATTTTTATTACAGGCATTGGTACAGGCGTGGGAAAGACGATGATCGCGGCGATCGTCACCGAGGCGCTCGGCGCGTGGTATTGGAAGCCGGTGCAGGCGGGTTTTGACGAAGGGACGGATGCCGAATGGGTGGGGGCGCGGATCAGCGCGACAGCGCTGGCCGCGGATGAGGGCTTGAGAGCGGCCGGAGAGGTTCGGCTGGGAGCCAGGGCCAATGGCAGCCGCGTTTTGCCAGAGGCCTATAAGCTCAGGCTGCCGGCGTCGCCGCATATTGCGGCGCGGGAGGAAGGGGTGGTCATCTCGCTCGATACCCTTGCGGAAAAGTTGCCGGTGCAGCGGCCGCTGGTGGTCGAGGGGGCGGGCGGGCTGTTCGTACCGCTCAACGATACGGAATTTATGAGCGATCTGGCACATCGGCTCCATGCCACGGTGATCCTCGTCAGCAGAAACTATCTTGGCAGTATCAACCATTCGCTGCTCACGGCGGAGGCCTGCCGGGTACGAGGGCTCCGTGTCGCGGGCTGGGTCTTCAACGATCATTACATGGACTATGAAGGGGAGATCGTCAAATGGAGCGGGTTGCCGTCGCTGGCGTCGGTGCCTTTTACCGAAAAACCCGATGCCGCCTTTATCCGCGAGCAGGCGTTAATCATGCGGCCGCGGCTGCTCGAGGTGTTAGCCTGACAAATTTGCGTATCTTTATGGAAGGGCGAGGCCCTTTCCCAATGGGCCGGAGGCCCATCGCCCGAAGGGCAATCATAAAAAGATCGGCCGGAGGCCGATAGCCCGAAGGGCAATCATAAACTATGAACTTCAACTTCCCATTGCTCAAGTCGATACGCATACTCCTGTTTCCCTTCTCCCTGGTTTACGCACTTATCGTTACGATCCGGAACTGGCTGTTCGATAAAGGTATTTTGCGGTCGTCGGCCTTTAGTCTTCCCATCATCTGTGTGGGTAACCTGGCGGTGGGAGGCACGGGTAAATCGCCGATGGTGGAATGGCTGATCCGGTTGCTGAAAGACCAGTATCCCATCGCCGTGCTGAGCCGGGGATATAAACGCAAGACGAGGGGATATGCGCTGGCGAACGCTTCCACGACCGCGCTGGACATCGGGGATGAGCCGATGCAATTCCACAGCAAATTCCCGGATGTGACCATTGCCGTGGGTGAAGAGCGGATCGTGGCCATCCCGCAGCTGTTGCACGACCGGCCGGCGACCCGGGCGATCATCCTGGACGACGCCTTTCAGCACCGGACGGTACGGGCGGGACTCAATGTGCTGCTCACCGACTACTCCAACTTGTTCACCCGGGACTGGTGGCTGCCCAGCGGGGATCTGCGGGATGCGCCATCCAGCTATCGGCGCGCCGGGATCATCGTCGTCACCAAATGTCCGGCCGAACTGAGCGAGGAGCAGCGTCGCGCTATCGTCACCGAGATCGGTCCCCGGGGGCATCAGCAGGTGCTCTTTTCGACGATCCGATACGGCCAGCCGTACCACATCACGCAGGGCATCGGCCCGGGCGCGGCCAGGGGACACGGGGAGACGACGGTAGCTCAGACGACGCTGATCGACAACACGATCGAAGTTTTGCTGGTGACGGGTATCGCCAACCCGGCGCCGTTAAAGCAATGGCTGGATCAGCATTCGCGGACCTATTATGAGATCGCCTATGGGGATCACCATATCTTCACGATCGACGATCTGCGGTCGATCACCCGTCGGTTCGGGTCCATCCAGGCAGAAAAGAAGATCATCCTGACCACGGAGAAAGACGCGGTGAGGCTGATCAAATTCCGGCAGGAGCTGGAAGGCCTTCCCTTCTATGTCCTGCCGATCGCGCCGGGGTTTTTGTTTGGCGACGAGCCCAGGTTTACTGATTTAATTGTTACATTCATCAAAGAGTTTAATGCTATAAGCAATGAAAAATAAAAAGAAGAAAAATAAAAATAAAAAAGACCCGGCCGCCCATGGCGCCGATACGTTTACGGGGCGTCTGGATGTTACCAGAAGCGGAATGGGCTTTGTGATCGTGGAAGATCGCGACCAGGATATCCTGGTTCGGCCGGCGGATTTCAACACGGCCCTGCACGGAGATACGGTGCGGGTGCGGGTGGTGAACAATGCCTCGCGCAGCGGACGCTCGCAGGGCGAGGTCGTGGAGGTCACGGACCGCAAACAGCTGGAGTTCCTGGGACATATCCAGACCAGCGCTTCCTTTGCCTTTTTTATCGCCGAGTCCGACAAACCGATGCCGGACATCTATATTCCGCTCGCCGCCTTGAATGGCGCGAAGAACAACGACAAGGTGATCGTCCGCATCACCGAATGGGAAAAGAACAAAAAGCCGCAGGGTGAGGTCATCCAGGTGATGGATAAGACCGACGAGAACGATGGGGCGATGAAAGAGATCCTGCTGGAGGCCGGCTTCCCCATCTTCTTCCCCGAGAATGTGCTCGAGGAGTCGGAACGGCTGCCGGATCTGATCCCCGCCGCCGAGATCGGGAAACGCAAGGATATGCGCCCTGTGCTCACTTTCACTATCGACCCGGTGGATGCCAAGGACTTCGACGACGCCATCTCGATCCGCCCGCTCGACAACGGGCTGCTGGAACTTGGGGTGCATATCGCCGACGTAAGCTATTATGTAGAGCCCGAGACGGCGCTCGACAAGGAAGCTTATGACCGTGCTACCAGCGTCTATCTGCCGGACCGCGTCAACCCCATGTTGCCGGAACGCATTTCCAATGAACTCTGTTCGCTCCGGCCGAACGAGGATAAGCTGACTTTTTCCGCGGTATTCCGGATGACACCAAAAGGGGAGGTGAAAGGGACCTGGCTTGGCCGCACCGTGATCCACAGCGATCACCGGTTCACTTATGAAGAGGTACAGGAGATCATCGAACAGAAGACGGGCCTCTACCAACCCGAGATCGAACTCCTGAACGACATCGCCCAGCGACTGCGCAAACAGCGGTTCCGCAAAGGCGCCATCAATTTCTCCTCGACAGAGGTCCGGTTCAAGCTCGATGAGAAGGGCAAGCCGGTGGGCATCATGGTCAAAGAAAGCAAGGAAGCGCATCAGCTGGTGGAAGAGTTTATGCTATTGGCAAATCGCCATGTAGCGGAGGCTGTCGGGAAAGTCAAGATCAATAAGAAACCGATCCCCTTTCCGTACCGGGTACACGATACTCCCGATAAAGAAAAACTGCTGCCGTTTATCGAGTTCGCGAAGAAGTACGGGCATGTCTTCGATATCGAGAGTCCGCAGGCGATCGCCAGGAGCTTCAATCAGATGCTGCAGGATGTGCAGGGCCGTCCCGAGCAGCATGTGCTGGAACAACTGGGCATCCGCACCATGGCCAAAGCCGTTTATACCACAGAGAATATCGGTCACTACGGACTCGGATTCGAACACTACTGTCATTTCACCTCGCCGATCCGACGTTATCCCGACGTCATGGTCCACCGGATACTGCAGGAGGTGTTGGATCAGCAAATCGAGGTCGACAAAAAGCTCGAGGCCAAATGCAAGCACAGCAGCGAGCGCGAGCGTGCCGCGATGGAAAGCGAGCGGGCAGCGAATAAGTACAAACAGGTGGAGTACATGCAGAGCTTTCTGGGCGATGAATTCGAGGGCGTCATCAGTGGTGTGGCATCGTTTGGGTTCTGGGTCGAGACGGTCGAACACAAATGCGAAGGGCTGGTGAGCATCAACAGCCTGCTCGAATACGATGATTTCCGCCATATCGAAAGCGACTATAGCCTCGTGGGCCGCCGCAGCGGACGGCAATTCCGCATGGGCGACAAGGTGATGATCAAGGTCGTCGCCGCCAACCTGACGAAGCGGCAACTGGACTATGAATGGGTGATCACAGCGGCAGAACGGAATGCGCCGGGCGCGGTGGTATTGCCTTCTTCCGAAGAACCGCCGGTACATGGACATAAGAAAGCAGCGCGGGGTGGCCATGCGAAAAAAGGCGGGTCGCATGAAAAGCGCGGCTCGCACAAAGCCGCCGGGGGTTCGGCGCCGAAAACGCGGAAAAAGAAGAAGTAGGGGCTCCTGCGCGGGCCGGCTCTTAGCAGAAAACCGTACATTTGGCCATGCAGAGTTTCGAAGAATTGTCCGCAGCCTTTGCTGCGAGGTTCAAGACCCGTCATTTCCCGCTTTATCCCGATAGTCTGTATGATCCAGCCGAATATTTCCTTGGGCTCGGCGGCAAACGTATCCGGCCGGTGCTTTGTCTGATGGGCAATGAGCTCTTCGGGCCTATCGAGGACGATGCCTGGGAGATGGCCACTGCACTCGAACTCTTTCATAATTTCACCCTCATCCACGACGATATCATGGACAAGGCGCCGCTGCGGCGGGGCCAGCCCACGGTCCATGCCAAATATGGGTCCTCCACGGCGATCCTGGCCGGCGATGTGATGATGGTCGTCAGCTATGAATATATCGGTAAAGTTCGGTCTCCGCATATCCGCAAGCTGCTGCAGCTCTTTAACCAAACGGCGATGAAGGTCTGTGAAGGCCAGCAGCTGGACATGGATTTCGAATCCCGTGCCGTGGTGTCGATGGACGACTATTTAAAAATGATCGAGCTAAAGACCTCCGTGCTGCTGGCAGGCTGTCTGCGGATCGGGGCGTTGCTGGGCGGCGCCGGATTGGGCAACCAGGATATCATCTATGATTTCGGGCGCAACCTGGGGCTGGCGTTCCAGGTGCAGGACGACTATCTGGATTGTTATGGGGATGCCTCGAAATTCGGGAAGCAGGTGGGGGGGGATATCTTAGCCGATAAAAAAACCTTTTTGCTGATCAAAACGCTGGAGGTCGCGGATGCCGCACAGCGGCGGGAGATCGGGGTTTTGAAGAACGCGCCGCCCGACGAAAAGGTGGCGGGGATGCTGGGGATCTTCAAGGCTTGTGGGGTGGGCAGTTGGGCGCTCGAGCTCAAACACCAGTATCATGCCGCGGCGCTTCAACGGCTGGACGATATCGCCGTCACTTCGAAACGCAAGGAGCCGCTCCGCCATGTCGTGGAGCTTTTGCTTCAGCGCGAGCACTGAGTTGAATTCTCCTCCGTGACAATAAAAAAATCCCTTATATTTGGTGAGTATTGTCCTTTCTCTTTTGCATTTGCATTCCAACACGCTTTAAACCTTGCTCAGTAACTGTGTCCTGCTTCCTTCACCAGTCCAACGGTGAATAAAACAGGGGACCGACTATTGAATGAGGCTACAAGGCTTTCCCGTCCAAAAGGAATGCACGCCTCAAAATGTCAATAGCACGGGCCCTTTTTTTATTGATGTGGTCGTAAAGGTCCTCGCGGGATTGTGCTAAACAGTTTTATTTTGCTAATAAAGGTATACAAAAAACATAATTAAGTACACTAATGGAATTGCAAAATATATAAATAATATATTTATATATATAATTAATTGATGTAAAATCCTTTAATGATACCTTTTCATCATAATATGATGCGAAATGGCAGCAAAAAAGGTCAAATTGTCCATCAAAACCAAAAAGCCTGACAAACAGGAATCAAAAGAATTCAGTGAGAAGCATCGGCGGAAACTTGCCAGGATAGGACAAGACATCAACAATGGAACGATCAGGACCTTTGATGGGTTGCTCGATATTTTGGACAAGACACCACTTGGAAAGGCTATGGGCTATCAGGGTAAGCAATTTGAGGTTAAACTCAAGAACCCCCTTAAGTTCAACATGGGTGATGTCCTGGAATTAGCAAAGGTGACCGGAGCCGGCCAGGAAAAAACAGTGTTACTATTCTTGTATTACGCAATGGGCCTCAACAAGGGGAGCGTCGAACAACTGTACAAAAATAACACAACCGGAAAGCCATAGAGTTGATCTCTGTTAATCGGGAAAAAAATTTATATCACTTTACCCAGCCTGCTATATGTGACATTTGTCATGCCCAACAGAGAGCCCAGGTCTTTCCCTTGAGCTCTTTTGGCCAGTTCGGGCAGGTTGTCGTGCAACCAGCGGTATCGCTCTTTTGCCGGTTGCATCCACAACCCCCGGTAATGCAGGTATTGGGTCTGGATATATTTCTCCATCAGCAGCAAACCAATGGTCCGGAAGGCGGAAAAGTCCTTATAGACCGCCACCCACTGTTGATAGGGGATGACCTGTGCCCGGGTATGTTCTAACGTCTGGATCGTCTCCATGCCATAGGGCTGATGAAAGATGAGCTCAATGGGAAAGCACAGTTCTCCCTCCTTGATGAACCCGGCGGAAATCTCTTTTTCTCCTTTAGTATAAGAGCGGCGCAATAAACCCTGCCGGACAAAACACAGGTGCTGGCTTAGCTGACCCGCGCGTACAAACATGAATCTTGGGCTAAAGGATCGCTCGGTGGTGATCGAATACAACCGGTCCGACAGTTCCGCCGATAAAGGATATATCGATCCCAGGAAAGTATGTAGATCGCTCATAATGAAAAGCATTAAATGATGAAAGGAATCTGGTAACTCTACCCGTTAGAGGATGCCGGATGCACCTAAAGAAGTTGGTAGTGTAAAGATAAATTATTTAGTATTGCAACAAAGAAAAAAATGTCGCAGCAGGAGCCTCAGGACAATGCCTCGCGGAATTTTCCCATCGTTCGCCAATATTTGTCTTTGTAGATATCATAGGAGCAGGCCAGCTGTTCCTTATAACGTTGCAGCAGGTCATGGGTCGTTTTCGAAGCGAGCCGGTATTCTTTGCAGGCCATGTACAGGGTCGTTTTGCCTTTGTAGGTTTCCCTGCCGAGGCTTAGATAGCCGGCCGAGTCGGGTAACTGCCCGATCAATGCTTCTTCGAGCCCGTTCATCGACGCATAGTTTTTTTCATCCGGCATCCCTTTGCTATCGGCTCCTTTAGTCTTATTGTAGTCGATCTCGATCACCAGCATCCACGGATGAGAAGCTTTGGCGTCCCACTCCAGCAGATCATGGTTGACCAGACCTATAGAGGGAAAGCCGCCTTCGTCTTCGCCTTCCAGACCAGAATAGTTGTCATGCTCCGTTGCGTGCCGGACACCCTGGTATTTCTCGACAAACTCTTTTTCTTTCCAGCGGAGGAAATCGATCAATTTTTCTATGGGGATCAGCTCTTTGTCCTCCGGGGAAGGGTCTTTTACTGTTGCCTGATCGATGAGGACGGCGGCGTCGCGTTCGCCAAGCACCGTTTCCAGCAGCAGGAAAACGCCCTGGGTAACGACCTCTTTGTTCTCTTCCGTGAAATCCGGGTAGACAAAGCTGAGGCGGACCTCATCGGGATATTGCGGCTCGTCGTCATAAAAGAAGCCGAAATTCTGACAGTTGAAGACATAGCCGCCAATATGAATGCTGTTGTTGTGAACCCCCAGGGCCGGTTTTAGTGCAGTGATCTTCCAGCGGCTGAACTCGGGAGCCTGGTCGACGAGGTCTTCGGCAAAGACAAAGGATTTGACATCGCCCTGGGCAGAGATCACCAATTCGGCCCGTGTATCGTCATACATGCCCACTTCGCAGTATAAATTATCGCAGACGGCCTGCAGCCGGGGCATGATGGCCTTCAGGAATCGGTCGTTGATCCGGTGGGAGTCTTTGCTTTTCACGGCGAGAAAGGATTCCGCCTCGTTCTCTCCGAACCATTCCCAGAATGGTTGATCGGTGGCTACGGCGGTCTTTTTGGTCAGCAGTTTTTTCAGGAAGTTCATACCGGGCAAATTTGGCTGGTTTAGTCAAATTTTCCTAATATTGGCAATGATCAATTCCATATTCCGAAAAAAGTCATTAGAAAAGATCGCGAGGGACGCAGCGGACGGGTGTTTCGATGGACATGGCGGTACGGGTCTGAGCAGGGTCCTGAACGTGCGCGATCTGACTTTTATGGGCATCGCGGCGGTGGTGGGAGCGGGGATCTTTTCCACCATCGGGACGGCGGCCAGGGATGGTGGACCGGGTATCTCGCTGCTATTCGTCCTTACAGCGGTGACCTGTGGATTTTCCGCACTTTGCTACGCGGAGTTCGCCAGCAGGATTCCCATAGCGGGAAGCGCCTATACCTATGCTTATGTGGCCTTCGGGGAGATGGTCGCCTGGATCATCGGCTGGGCGCTGATCCTGGAATATGCCATCGGGAATATCGTTGTGGCGATCGCCTGGAGCGGCTATTTCAACAATCTGTTACTGGGGTTTGATATTCACCTGCCGGGCTGGCTGCTCACCGACCCGGGGACGGCCAAGTCGGCCTTCCTGGCGGCGCAGGACACGCTGGCAAAAGGCGGCGTGCTGGATGAGATGGGGAAAGCCGCCATCGATACCTGGCATTCGGCGCCGGTGATCGGGGGGGCGCATATCATCATGAACATCCCCGCATTTATTATTGTCTGTATCATCGCCTATATCACCTATATCGGTATCAGAGAGAGCAAGAAGACGACCAATGCCATGGTGATCTTCAAGATCGCGGTGGTCATCCTGGTGATCATCGTAGGCGCCTTTTTTGTCAAGACGGCTAACTGGGTGCCGTTCCTTCCCAATGGGTTTGGGGGCGTGCTCAAGGGGGTCTCGGCGGTCTTTTATGCCTATATCGGGTTCGATGCGATCTCGACGACGGCGGAAGAATGCAAGGACGCCCAGCGCGATCTGCCCAAGGGCATGATCTATTCGCTGCTGATCTGTACGGTGCTCTATATCCTCATCGCGCTGGTGCTCACCGGGATGGTCAACTATTCGGAGTTGGGTGTCACCGATCCGCTGGCCTTCGTGTTCAACCGGGTACACCAAAAATGGATCGGCTATATCATTTCGGCCAGCGCGGTGATCGCCACGACCAGTGTGTTGCTGGTGTTTCAGCTGGGCCAGCCGCGTATCTGGATGAGCATGAGCCGCGACGGATTGCTGCCCAAGGCCTTCGGCAAGATCCATAAGAAGTATCATACTCCATGGTTTTCCACGATCGTTACGGGCATCATCGTCGCGGTGCCGACCCTCTTCATGGATAGCGGGCTCATGACACAGCTCACCAGCATCGGTACGCTGTTCGCCTTTGTGTTGGTGAGCTGGGGGGTACTCGTCCTGCCGCGCCAGGAAGGTGTGCAGACGCGGGGATTCCGGATGCCGTATGTCAGTGGCCGGTTTATCGTCCCGGTGCTTTTTATCATGTTCCTGGTCTTATTCCGCGAGCGGCTGGGATCGGCCGTCCGGCATATCACCGAGGTCGGATTACAGGAGGTACTGTTCCTGGTGTATACGATACTCGCTTGTGGATTGTCGCTGGCCACGGCGACCCGAAAATATTCGCTGATCCCCGTTTTGGGCGTTTTGTTCTGCGCCTACTTACTCATCGAGATCCCGGCCATCGCCTGGGAATGGTTCTTTGCCTGGATGGCGTTCGGGTTGACGATCTATTTCCTGTATGGCTACCGGAAGAGCCTGCTGAACAAGCCGGAGCGCGAGCCGGCAGCAGTAGGGGTCGAGGCGGAATAATTCGTAATTTTGCACCCTATGAAGTTCGAGGTAGGCGATAAGGTCGTAATACAGCATTCCAACGATGAAGGCGAGGTCGTAGAGATCATCAATGACAAAATGGTGTTGGTAGACGTGCGGGGCGTGAAGTTTCCGGCGTACACCGATCAGCTCGATTTTCCTTATTTCAAACGGTTCACGGAGAAAAAGCTTTTCCCGGGCGAGAAGAAGCCCAGGAAATACATTGACCAGGTGCCGCCCGAGAAGCCGGCGCCGGGCAAGAAGAAAGAGCCCATCGCGCGGCTGGCCGAGGGGGTCTGGCTGACATTCCTTCCGGTGTGGGATAGTGATGAATTTGGAGATGACGTCGTGCAGAGTCTCAAGATCTACCTGGTCAACAGCACAACTACAGGATTTAACTTCTCTTATAATATGGCGGCTTTGGGCGAGAGCGAATTTGCGCTCGACAACCAGATCCCTGCCGGGCAGGATTTCTATCTGCACGATATTCCTTTTGAGAATTTGAACGATAACCCGGTGTTCGAATGCGAATTCTCGCTGGTGACGCCGGATAAGACCAAGGCCGATCATTATGAGACCTCGCTGAAGCTGAGGGCAAAGCAGGTCTTTGGCCGGATCGAGGAGATCAAAAAGAAAGGCGAGGCGACCTTTTCGTTCAAGCTATTCGAAAGCTATCCCTATAAGCCGGTGGAAGAGACGGTAGATACCCGAAGTCTGCTGTCGGGGTCTGGGTTACGCGTCTATGAGGCTTCGCGGGCGCGGCAGCATCTCGAGCCGGCGCGTTCCGAGCTGGACCTGCATGCCGACAAGATCACCGACAAGCCCGGTGCATTGGACAACTTCGAGATCCTGACCCTGCAGCTGCAAACCTTCGAGAAATATTTCGATCTCGCGGTTGCGCATCATCTGCCCAGCATGGTCGTGATCCATGGTGTCGGCAGCGGGAAGCTGCGGGATGAGATCCACGAGATGCTGCGCGTGAAACGCAATGTCAAATCCTTCGTAAACCGGTATGACCCCCGTTATGGGTATGGGGCTACCGAGATCTTTTTTCAATATGGTAAATAGACGGATCAGAGATCGAATCCCACGCCGGTGCGAACGAGGATGGAGCCAGTGGGGAAGTCGATCTTTTTGAAGGCGGGGCCTATGCCGGGTCCTGGAACCATGCCGTTAAAGGCCTGAAGCAGCGTCGTAATATCCTGGTTATAGGACGGGCGGGAGCCGTTATAGCCGGCGAAGGCAAGCAGCGACCAGCGTCGATACAACTTCCATTGTAATCCGGCATCCGCCTGGTAGGAAAAGGCCCAGGCGAGATTCCGGACAGGGAAGCTCGCGAAAGCGGTCGCATTCTGATATTTTACAGAATACTCGTATTGGCTGACATGCGTCTGCTGAATGCCGGCGAGTGCGCGGAACAGGAGGGCCAGGCTTTTCTTTTTATTTAACGGAAGCGTATATACGCCGCCGGCGAGCAGACGCGTCATGCTCCAATGTTGAGGGGGTGGGGCCGCGTAATCCCTTTGGGAGGTGAGCGGGCCAAGGCCTATAACGTCGGGTAACATATAGGGGAGTATGGTTTCATCGACCTCGCTGTTATGGTGCTGGTGATTCCCCAGCAGGGTGATGCCCCAGGTGTGGCTGAGCTGATAGGTGGCGCTGCCCTCGAAAAGGCTGCCGGTGTGAACGGAGCCGCTTTTCGGGTTGCCGTCGTCCGTGTGGGCAAAAGAGCCTATGGGGAAGGCGGAGCCGCCTAAGGCATTGAAAGACCAGCGATGTTGCGGCGGAGCCGGGTGCGACCGGTGGCCTGGCTGCGTTTGGGCCGGGGCGGATGCGGTGGCTTGGATTGGCGCTTGTGCGCTTGCAAGGGGTTTGGTTTCGACTTGCGCCCGGGCGGTAGCGCAGCAGGCGATGACAACGACAAGCAGCAGGCAGGAAGTTTTTTTCATGACGAAAGGTTTAGCCGTACTGTTGAGGGAATTTCCCCTATGATCGTTGCTTCGCGAGGCGAATTATTTTATATTTACCGGCTATGAACTCCTTGCTTGACACCCTTACCCGCTTATCGCAGATCCTGGCCCTGGGAATCTGCGCTTTTGTGATCAATGTGGTACTCCACGAATTGGGGCATGCGATCCCGAAAATGTTTTGGACAAAAAAGAGCGTAGAGGTCTTTATCGGCTCGCTGGGGGAATCGGGGCGGTACCTGCGGCTATCGATGGGCCGGCTGAAGGTCTATATAAAACCCAATCCGTTTTTATGGATGCGCGGCCTTTGCCGGTCGGCGGAGTGGTTGCCGGCGGGTAAACAGATCGTTGTCACGGCCATGGGACCGCTGACCTCTTTGCTGCTAACGGTGATCCCCTTGATCTTGCTGAAGACGATGGCGCCGGATGAACGGCAGACGGCGATCCTGGTCACCTTTATGGTCGTAGCCGGAATGTTCACGCTGAGCTCGGGAATTCCCTTTGGCCACTTAAATCCCACCCGGATCAGCGGTGGGGTGAAGAATGACGCGACGCAGATCCTGCAACTCTGGAAGACACGGGACCTGCCGGCCGCGTATTGGGATGCTGTAGATAAATACAGGGCTGAAGCGTATGGTGAAGCGGCGGCGCTGCTCGAGAGAGCCATTGAAGAAGGCCATGCATCTGGCGCCATCTACCGGCTCGCCCTGGCGGCGCACTTTTATGCGGCGGGTTATGAACGGGCTCAAACACTGTCGGAACGCATCCGGCAAAACTATCGGTTCGGTCTGGACGACCATCTTATGGATGGTTCGATCAAGATCATGCTGGGCCGTTATAGGGAAGCGGCGGCTATTTTCCGCGAGCTGTTGCGGGAGCACTTCAATCATTACGTGCTGCTGAACAATATGGGCTACGCACTGATTGCCGCCGGGGAACCGGAACAAAGCCTGCTGTATCTCAATAGAGGACTTACGCTTGCACCCAAATTCGCCGAGCTGCATGCCAGCCGGGCGTGGGCGAATATCGAACTGGGGCGGTGGGAAGAGGGGCGGAAGGATGCACAGCGAGCTTTGAAGCTCAACGAAGCGTCGGCCGGCGCGTATCGTGTTTTGGGACTCTATGCGCGGGAGAAAGGTGACCTGACAACGGCCAGAGAACAGCTGTTAAAGGCGCAGAGCATCGAGCCGCAGCTGTCTTTTCTCGATGAGCAGCTGGCGGATGTCGAGCGGCGGTTGCAGTTGCAGCCGGAACGGGAAGTTTAGCCGCTTTTATCGTATTTTTGCCGTTGCTACCAACCGGGTCATCGCTCGTCGGTTACGACGGGAGGAAAGTCCGGACAGCATAGGGCAATGCACCGGTTAAGCGCCGGGGGGCGCGCAAGCGTTCACAGCGAGTGCCACAGAAAATAACTGCCCACCCTTCTGCGCCCGCCACGGTGAGGCGGCCGCCAGGTCGAAACGCCCGGTGCAGAAGGGTGGGTGAGGATGAAAATGTGGGGTAAGAGCCCACGGTGCCGCCAGGTAACTGGCGGCGCGGGTAAACCTTGCATGCTGAAATGCCACGTATACCGGCGGTCGAGGGCGGCTCGTCCGATGTTTCTGCGAGGAAGCAACGCCGGAGGGTAGGCAGCTAGATCCCTGTAGTAATACAGGGGCCAGATAAATGATGGCCACCCCCACGAATCGATGCGTCGCATTGACCCCCGTGCGGGAACAGGATCCGGCTTACAGGTTGGTAGCTTTTTTAACCTGCGCATTCGACGGATGGGCGCGAGCGGACGGCAGCTGTATCGAAAGCGGACAAGGGCGTGCGTGAATTTGGAGGTAAGGAATTGAAACGCAGGAGATTGAGTGATTGGCATCGGTTTGGGTGCGGGGGAGCCATGGGGATGCTGGCGAATTACTACAAAACGGCGGTGCGCGCTATCGTACGCGGGCGACTCTATTCTCTACTTAATATCATTGGACTTTCGACGGGTATGGCCTTCACGCTGGTGATCGCAGCCTACTGTCTGGAGGAAGGGCAAGTCAACGAACAGCTGCGGAACGCGGACCGGCAATACATCCTTGTAAGTGATTGGAAAGACCCGAATATGGGCTACCGGCTGGCCACCCTGGCGCCGCTGGCGAAGGCGCTGCGCGAAAACTATCCTTCCCTTGTAGCGAATTACTATCGTTTTGACGGCGTCTGGGCGATCGTGACGGCCGACGGCAAACCGTTTCGCGAGGGCCTGCAATTGGGCGACTCGACGCTGCTCCCGATGTATGGATTCCCTCTGCTGCATGGCGATGCCCGCACGGCGCTGAACGAGCCGGCCAATGTGGTGATCACGGAGCAAAAGGCTGTCAAATACTTTGGTACTACCGACGTCATGGGGCGATCGCTGACCATCCATAATAATAACGGTGAACGGCGTGTCTTTACCATCACGGGAGTGATGAAGGAGCCCACGAAGAACTCGGTCACCGATCTCAGCGCCGGCAACGACAACGGCATCTTCTTACCCGGGACGGCGCTACCGTGGTTTGGGCGGAGCATGGACTGGTCGGTGAACAACCGCGTCAATTTTGTAGAGTTACAACCCGGCGTCCGGCCCGAGCAGCTGTACGCACCGATCCGGCAGCTCATCAAAGCCAACGCCAGCCCGCTCGTCGCCGCCAATCTGCACGTGATCGTACAATCACTCCCCGAGTATTACCAGACCAGCGACGGCGCCGCCGTACAGAAGATGCGCTATACGCTTTCCTTTATCGCGCTATTTATTATGGGCATGGCGATCGTGAATTTTGTCAACCTGAGCGTCAGCCGGAGTACCCTGCGGCTCAAAGAGATCGGCGTGCGCCGGACGCTCGGCGGCGGGCGAGGGCAGCTGCGGCTGCAATTCCTCACCGAATCGGTGGTATTGGCGCTCGTGAGCGCCGTCTTGGCGGTGCTGTTCTATGCGCTGCTGACCCCGGCGTTTTCGGATATGCTCGGCCGGCAGCTGCCGATGCTATGGATGTGGTCTGCGGTATTTTGGCTGTCGATCCTGGCCTTGGCAATAAGCACGGGCCTGCTGGCGGGATTGTATCCTGCACTGGTGTTCGCAGGGCTTCCGGCAACGGATTCGCTAAAGGGCAAGATCGGAACCATGAAAGAACATCGTGCGCTGCGAAAAGGGCTCATCGGCTTCCAGTTCGGCTCCGCGATGATCGTGTTGGTGGGAGCGCTCATTGTCTCGCAGCAGATCGGGCTGTTCTTCAGCAACCGGCTAGGCTATAATAAGGAGTGGATCGTGTCTTCTCAGCTACCCCGCGACTGGACAAAAGCCGGGGTGCAGCGGATGCTCCATTATCGGGATGTCTTTGCACGGATGCCGGCGGTTCGGGAGGCGACGCTTTCTTTTGAGGTTCCGGATGGCATGAACGGTGGAGGCGTTACCCTTTTCCGGGAAGGCCGGGACAGCAGCCAGGGTGTAGCCGCACAGGGCCTGGCCACCGACGCCCGGTATGCCGCCGCCTATGAGATACCGGTGGTAGCCGGCGTATTCTTTCATGGGGCGGGTGAGAGCGACAAACGGGATTCCAGCCGCGAGGTGATCAACGAGACCGCCGCCAAAGCATTGGGTTGGAAAAATGCACGTGAAGCGATAGGACAGCGGGTGCATTTAGATGAAACCGGCAATCCTGCGAGCACCATCATCGGCGTCGTCAGGGACTTCCATTTTGAAGGGATGAGAAGCGCCATACAGCCGGAAGCCTTTACGTCCGTGGAGCGAACACAGACCTATAGATATCTTTCCTTTAAATTATATCCCGGTGATATCGGGAAGGCCATCGACGAGCTGCAAAAACAATGGGTGGCCTTGATGCCTGGGGCGCCTTTCGAATACCGGTTCATGGACGACCGGCTGCGGAGCGTTTACGAGGGAGAGTTACGGCTACGCAAGGCCGCGATGACGGCGACGGTGCTGAGTATCCTCATCGTCCTTTTGGGCATCGTGGGGCTGGTATCGGGCAGCTTACAGCGCAGGACCAAGGAGATCGCGATCCGCAAGGTGGTAGGGGCGAGCGTGCCGGGGATCATCCGCCTTTTTGTCGCCGACTATCTGCTGGTGCTCGTTGTCGCGGGGGTGGTAGCGAGCGGTCCGGCGTATTGGATCATGCAGCGATGGCTGGACGATTATGCGACGCGGATCACGCTGGGGCCCTGGCCCTTTGTGGTTGCGCTGGGTTGTCTGGCCGTGGTGATGAGTTTGCTCGTGGTGGGACAGACGCTGAGCGCGGCGACGGTGAACCCGGTGGAGGCGCTTCGTAGCGAATGAGCCCGCAGGGGGGATAAAAAAGACGAATAATCATATGTTGGCTAACTACTACAAGACGGCAGTCCGCAACATTGCGCGGAGCAAATTCCATGCTGTGATCAATATCGTGGGCCTGTCCACGGGCATCGCTTTTTCGCTGCTGATCGCGGCCTATTGCTGGAGCGAGCAGCAGGTCAATCGTCAGCTTCGAAATGCCGACCGGCAGTACTTTTTGATGAGCCACTGGAAAGACCCGAATATGGGGCTGGAGATCACGACGATGGGCGGGCTTGCGCGCGCCCTAAAGGCCAATTATCCCGGACTGGTAGCCAACTACTACCGCTGGGACGGGATCACCTCGGCCGTTTCACGGGGGGATATGCATTTTCGGGAGGGCATCCAGCTGGGCGACAGCACGCTATTACAAGTCTACGGATTTCCGTTATTGTATGGCGATGCGCGAACGGCGCTGGACAATCCATTCTCGGTGGTGATCACGGAGGACAAGGCAATCAAATATTTTGGGCGGACAGATGTCGTAGGACAGGATCTGACCATCGATAATTTTTCAGGCTCCAGCAGCCCCTTCAGGATCACCGGGGTGCTGAAAAATCCCGCGCGCAATTCCGTTACGAATTTCAACGATAACAACAATAACGGCATTTTCGTGCCGTCCGCCAATCTTGCGTTCTTCGGCAGGAACATGGACTGGTCCAATGCTGCGATCGTGAGCTATGTCGAATTACAAAAAGGGGTAAAGCCGGAAGCCCTCGAAGGACCGATCCATCATCTACTGGCGGTGAACACACCGGAAAATATCCGGGAGAATCTCCGGGTCGAGCCGGTGCTGCTGACGAAGTATTACCTGAATGCCAATGACGGAACGGTGAGGAAGATGATCTATACGTTATCCTTCGTGGCGTTGTTCATCCTGGGCATGGCCATCATCAATTTTATCAATCTAAGCGTTAGCCGCAGCTATACGCGGTTAAAAGAGATCGGTGTCCGCAAGGTGCTGGGCGGATTACGGCGGCAGCTGCGGACGCAGTTCCTCGCCGAGAGCATTTCCCTTTCGCTGGGGTCCACCGTTGTCGCCCTGCTGATCTATGTCTTTACGCGGAGGCTTTTCAGTGAGCTGCTGGATACCGCGATCCCTGCGTTGACACAGCTGCCGCCAATGGGTTGGGGGCTGATCGTGCTGTTCGCGCTTTTTATCGGTTGGCTGGCGGGGTTGTACCCGGCGACGCTCTTGTCCTCGCTCTCTTCCATCGATGCCCTGAAAAGCAAACCCGGGACGATGCAGGAACGCGTGCTTTTGCGGAAGGGGCTGGTTGGATTTCAATTCGGGACGGCGACGGTGGTTTTTATCGGCGCGATCATTGTGACGCAGCAGATCGCGTTGTTCTTTAGCGACCGGCTGGGCTATGAAAAGGAATATGTCCTAAGCGCGCAGCTGCCGCGGGACTGGTCGAAGGCGGGTGTGCAAAAGATGACGGCTATCCGGGATGCTTTTGCGCGAGACCCGGAGATCGCCGATGTCTCGCTCACCTGGAATATTCCCAATGGCTTTTCGGCGGGCGGCATCGGCGCCTATAAGCAAGGCGGGGACTCCAACACCGCGGTGATCGCCGACCTGTTGATCGCTGACGAGCATTTTGCTTCGACCTACCAGATACCGCTGGCTGCCGGCGCCTTTTTCAATGCCCCTGGCCAGAGCAACCAGCAGGATTCCTCCCGGGTCGTCCTCAACGAGATGGAAGCGAAGGCGCTGGGCTGGCAACGGCCGCAGGACGCGATCGGCAGGCGGGTGCAGCTCTTTGGTAATTCAGAACCGTTCACGGTGAGCGGTGTGGTCAGGAATTTTCATTTCGACGCGATGAATGCGGCCCTAAAACCGGAGATTGTGTTATATCAGTCGACGGTACCAACCTACCGGTATTTTGTTTTTAGGCTTCGGCCGGGTCACATCGGCAAGAGCCTGGACGTCCTTCAAAAGAAATGGGCGCAATTGATGCCGGGGGCGCCTTTCGAATACCAGTTCATGGATCAGACCCTGGAGCATATGTATGCGGTGGAGCTGCGGCTGCGAAAGGCGGCGTCGACGGCGACGGCACTGGCCTTTGTGATCGTGCTCCTGGGAATATTGGGTCTCGTCTCGAGCAGTGTGCGGCGACGGAACAAGGAGATCGCCATCCGCAAGGTCATCGGCGCGAGTGCGGGCGGCATCATCCGGCTGTTCTTAAAAGAGTATGTACCGGTGTTGCTGCTGGCGGGGCTTGTGGCGACACCGCCCGCGTATTGGATCATGTCGGTATGGCTGAACGATTATGCGACGAAGGTGGCTATTACGCCCGTGCCGTTCGTCGGCGCCATCGGCGTGCTGGCGCTGATCATGATCGTGCTGATCGCCGGGCAGACGCTGGGTGCGGCCTTGCGGAATCCGGTAAAATCTTTACGCAGTGAATAAATTAGCTGTCTATCTCAAGATCGCCTGGCGCAATCTGCGCAAGGACGGTCAATTCAGCGTGCTGAATCTGGCCGGGCTCTCCATCGGTATGGCCTGTACGGTGATGATCTATCTGTGGATCGCAGATGAGTGGTCGGTGGACAAATTCCATGCGAAGGCGGACAGGCTTTATTCAGCGATGTACAATATTCCAACGGGGGATGGGCAGTTATGGACGGTGCAATCGACGCCGGCGCCGCTGGGAGATGCCCTGAAGGCCTACCCGGAGGTAAAGGACGTCGCCGTTATCCACGTGCCCGATGCAGATGATGGACCCAAGGGTGTTTTGAGCGTGAATGGCAAACGCATCAAGGCAGCTGAGCTGTTCGTTACGCCGAATTTCTTCGACGTCTTCTCTTTCCGGGCGTTGACCGGGAATATGCAGGGGATCATGCTTTCCCGGGAGATGGCGACGCGGTTGTTCGAAAGTGCCGGCAATGCCGTGGGCAAGACGGTCAAATGGGACCGGGGCACGGGGCAGGCGGCGGTGTTCAATGGATGGCATACGGTAACCGGCGTTTTTGATGATCCGCCTGCGAACTCTTCGCTGCAATTCGATGTCCTTTTCCCTTATGCGAATTTTGCCGCGAAGAATCATAACCGCGTGGATTGGGGAAGCAGCAACCCCTATACGTATGTGTTGTTGAAGGAGGGTGTCGATGCCCGGGCCTTCAGCGAAAAGGTGAAGGATCTTGTCAAGTCGAAGGTGGACTCGAATAGCCGAAAATGGATGGGTGAGCTTTTTTTACAACCGACGACCGATCTCTATCTCTACAACCATTATACCAACGGTAAGGTGGATGGCGGTCGCATTTCCTATCTGCGGCTGTTCGGGGCTATCGCGCTTTTTATCCTCGTCATCGCCTGTATCAATTTTATGACGCTGAGCACTGCGCGGGCGGCGGGACGGGTCAAGGAGGTAGGCGTCAAAAAGGTGGTGGGCGCTACCCGCGCCGCGCTGATCGTCCAATACCTCGTCGAATCGGTGCTGATGGCTGTGTGTTCGCTGGGCGTGGGCCTGTTGCTGGTCGGGCTCTTGTTGCCGGCTTTCAATGGGATAACGGGCAAGCATATGCGCTTGCTTTCCAATGGCGGGACCCTCGGGGTATTGGCGGCCATTACGGTCATCACGGGGTTGGTAGCTGGCAGTTATCCGGCCTTGTATCTGAGCGGCTTCAGGGCGGCGCTGGCGTTGAAAGGACGGGTGAGCGGGACCGGAGCCTCTCGGGTGCGGCGGGCGCTGGTGGTCTTTCAATTCAGCCTGAGCGTGATCCTGATCGTCACCGTGCTCGGGGTGTACGATCAGATGCAGTTCATCCAGCATAAGAACCTGGGTTATGACCGTGATCATATCATCACGATGGCCAGCGAAGGCAAACTGCAGCAGGAGCAGGGGGCCTTTTTACAGGCAGTTCGCACGATCCCGGGGGTGCTGGGTGCGGCCGATATGGAGGGGGATGTGCTGGGCAATGGGAGCGGTGGCAGCGGCATCGACTGGCCGGGGAAGAAGCAATCGATCGAATTCAGCGGGTTCTATATCGACTATGGCATCATGGATCTGCTGGGGATGAAGATGGCGGCGGGCCGGCCGTTCTCGCCGGCGTTTGCGACGGACAGCGATGGGGTGATCTTTAACCAAACGGCCATTGCGATGATGGGGCTGAAAGACCCGATAGGTAAGTCGATTAAGCTTTGGGGCGCGCAAAAGCATATCATCGGGGTGGTGAAAGATTTTAATTATGAAAGCCTGTATAAACGGATCGGGCCGATGTTCCTGAGCTACCGGAAGAACACCACCAGCTTGCTGATCAAATACGAGGGCCGGCGAGAACACGAAGTGCTGACGGCGTTGCAAGCGTGTTATACGCGTTTCAATCCCGGGGTGCCGCTGGAGTACAGCTTTTTGGACGACGATTACCGGCGGGTGTATGCCAGTGAGGAGCGGGTGGCGGTGCTATCGCGTTATTTTGCCGGGTTGGCCATTGTTATTTCTTGTCTCGGGTTGTTTGGGCTGGCAGCGTTTACCGCGCAGAAGCGGCAGAAGGAGATCGGTGTCCGAAAGGTGGTAGGCGCGTCGGTGCGGCAGATCGTGCTCTTGTTGACCGGGGAATTTTTGCGGCCGGTAGTGCTGGCGGTGTTGATCGCGGTGCCGGTGTCGTGGTGGCTGGTGGAAAAATGGTTGCAGAATTTTGCTTACCGGCAGGATCTAACGGGTGGCGTTTTTGTGATGGCGGGTGCCGGGATGCTGGGGATCGCTTTTGTGACGGTGGCGATGCAGACGGTGAAGGCGGCGCGGCGAAATCCCATTCAATCATTAAGAAATGAGTGAGTGGGCTATCCAGCCGGCGAGTTCCATGGCCCAGGCGAGACCGAGATGAACGATGAGTCCGCCGTAGATGGTGCGGGTGCGGGCCGCGAGGACGCCGAGGAGAAGACCGCCGAAGAACGAGGAGATGCATTCGACCAGTGGTTTGCCGAAATGGATGGTACAATAGAAGGCGGCCATGGGCAGGATGGCGTCGGTGCCGGCGAAACGGAGCAGGGCTACGATGAGCAAGCCGCGGAAGAAGACCTCGATGCCAAGGAAATCCAGTCCATACGAGCCTTCATAAAGCAGTTTCCAGGGCCAGGCGGGATGGGCGACGCCATCGAGAAAGGCCAGGTTGTGGAGTTTGGGATAGACGAGCTGGAAGTCCTGTTGGGTGGCGGCGAACGCGACCAGCGGCAGGGCGGCGAGGAGGAGGAGGAAGTAGGCGCCGAGGTTGGTGTTGCGATGCGTGAGGCCTACGGCGCGGGTGAGGCTTTCGCCGTCGAAGAGTCCCGCTTTATAAAAGGCGTACAGGAAACCGAAGAGTAGCAGGAGCTTGAGCGGAAGTTGCAGGACGAGGGCTGTATACTGCGCCCAAGGCAACGAGATGGAGTGGGGCAGGAGGGGATAGAGATCCCAATGGATCATCTTCAAGGCAAAATAGAAACAAGCCAGCACCACGATGAGGATCATTTTTGGCTTGAAATACCCGCCGGGGTCAGCGGTCGTGGTGACCTTGAGCTTTTTGCTTCGGCCGGTTTTCAATTCCGCGGTGGTGGTGAGGGCGGTTTCCTTATAGCCCCATTCGTATTGCAGCCCCCAGGTGAGCGCGACGATGAGGAGGAAGAAGCCGAAGAAGCCGCCGAGTGCGGCGTACCAGGGCAGGGCCTGGATGCGCTGTTCGATCCCAAAGGTATAGTTGCCGGCGATAAGCGCGGCGACGAAGAGCATGGTGACGATCAGGGCAGTCCGGGGAAGGCGAAGGAAGTAATCGACGAAATAACGGAGGAACGCACGCATTATCCTACGAAGCTTTCTTTCATTTTACCGAGGAGATCCGTTTCCAGCATTTTCTGCGCCAGACGAAGCATGTTGCCGAATGCTTTGCCGTGCGAGATGCCATGACCGATGATCACGGGTTTTGTGATGCCGAGCAAGGGGGTACCCCCATAGTACTCGAAATCGAAACGGTCGAAGAATTCGCTTTCCGTTTTATGTTTTTGGCTGATGTCGAAGAGGGATTCCGCGAGCTTGAGGATGATGTTGCCCGTGAAGCCTTCGCAGACGGTGACGTCGGCCTTGTCGAGGAGGATGTCGCGGCCTTCGATGTTGCCGATGAAATTGATCTGTGTGTTTTCTTTGAGCAGGGGATAGGTGCCTTGTGCGAGAATATTGCCCTTGCCTTCCTCTTCACCGATGTTGAGCAGGCCTACGCGGGGCGTGGCGATGTCCAGGATATGCTGTGCATACAGCGAACCCAGTATGGCGAATTGGTTGAGGTTTTCCGGCTTGCAGTCGGAATTCAGGCCTACGTCGAGCAGGACGCCTGTTTTGCCGTTCTCTTTTGGGATGACCGTGGAGATGGTAGGGCGCTGGATGCCTTCGATGGGTTTCAGACTATAATGCGCACCTACGAGCATGGCACCGGTGTTGCCGGCGCTGATGAAGGCGTCCATTTTACCGGTAGCCAGGAGGTGAAAACCCACGGCGATCGAGGACTTTTGTTTTTCCTTGAGCGCTTTCGTCGGGTGTTCGTTCATTTCGATCACCTCGGGGGCATGCACTACGTGTACCGACGCCGCAGGGATCGCATGCTCCTGCAACAACGGACGGATCTTGTTCTCGTCCCCTATCAACCACAGGGTTATCGGACCCTTTACTTCCCGGAGAAAAAGCTGGACGCCTTTGACCGCCTCGAGCGGTGCGAAGTCGCCGCCCATCATGTCAAGACCAATATTCATGTCACTAATTTGGCTCAAGTGGTACACACGAATTTTACCCGATGGCAATGCGCTAATGATTGCCCTTCGGGCGATGGGCCTCCGGCCCATTGGTGTCTACAAACTTACTTGATGGGAGCGGTTTCAGCAACAACTTTTCCTTTGTAGTACAATTTGCCTTCGCTTACGTGTGCGCGATGGCGTACGTGCATTTCACCGGTGGTGCTGTCTTTGCTCAACGTCACTTTCTCAGCTTTATAGTGTGTCCTTCTCTTGGCACCGCGCTGCTGGGAATGTCTTCTTTTCGGATTTGGCATATCTCTACAATTTAAACTTTCAAATTTTGGTCCCGCCGGTGAGGGCGGGGTTGTGTCGGTCTTATTCCGCCGGCGGAAGGTCCTTGAATTTCTCGAGGCCTTTCCACAACGGGTTTCCGGGCTGGCTCTTCTCCCGGTCCAGCTTTTTCAGCATCTCGAGCACCTCTTTGTTGCAATGCGGTCCGCCCATCTCTTCGGGCTTACACATCCTTTGCATGGGGATGCTCAGGTTGATGAACTCATAGATCCAGTCACTCAGGTAGAGGTGGCTTTCGCCTTTGGATATATAATATACATCCGGGTCTTCCTCCTGCAGGTTCATGATGTCGGGGTCTTCCACCAGCTTCACCAGGATGTTGAATTCATCCCAGAGATTCAGCGGAAGCTGGTTCCCGCAGCGATCGCAAGCGATCTCGATCTTTCCGTCGACCTCGAATTTCAGGAGCATGAAGCTGTTCTTCTTATCTAGCGTCAGCTTTACCTGGGCTTCGCAGCGGCGGAAGTCCTGCTGTGAGTAAGCCTCAAAGAACTTGTCCGTGATCTTATAGCTAAACTCGTGAATTCCAGCCTTTAGGCCCACAAACGCTATTTCAAATTCCCGGCGGCTGCTCATGAGTGCTTTTTAAAGAGCTTGCAAAGGTAGGGATAAATTGATTAATTTACAAACAAATGCGACTTTTTACCAAATACTCCCGGGTAAGCATTATGGCCAGTGTGCTGGCGTTGCTCCTGGGAGGCGTAGGTTATTTCTTTGCGGTCCGGTTTGTTCTCGTGCATGAACTGGACGATGCGATCCGGATAGAAGAAGAAGAGATATTGGACAATGTGGCGCGTCATGGCCGTCTGCCTAAGCCGGCCAACTACCGGGACCAGCAGATCGCTTATGTCCCGGCCCGCCAACCCGAACAACCGCGGTTTATCAATACCACCTGGGCTTATCTGGAATCCCAGCTCACCAATGCCATCAGGGTAAGCGACACCACGGACGAGCCGGAAGCGGGTTCGCCGCCCCGTGGCAGACATGCGCGAAAACGGGATCCCGATGATCCCTGCCGGGCCCTCATCTTCTCTGTAAAGGTAGGCAATCAATATTATACGGCGTATGTTTCCAAGTCCGAAGAGGAGACGGAGGACCTGCTGGTCGTCATCATGTGTCTCACCGCGGGGATGATCCTGCTGATGCTGGGCATCCTGTTCCTCGCCAACCGGCTGCTGTTACGCCGCATCTGGCAGCCTTTTTATCATACCCTGGAAGGCATCCGGGCCTTCAACCTGTCCAGCAGACAGCTTTTGCCGGCGGAGTCCACGGACATCGATGAGTTCCGTAGATTGGATGACGCGGCCCGGCAGATGACAGGCCAGATCAGCAGGGACTACGAAATGCTGAAGAACTTTACCGAGAACGCTTCGCACGAGATGCAGACCCCGCTGGCCATTATCAATTCCAAACTGGACCTGCTGATCCAGGATACGCGGATGCGCGAGGAGCATCATCAGCCGGTACAGGCTATGTATGATGCGATCGGCCGGCTGCGACAGCTTAACTCGTCCCTGCTGTTACTAACGAAGATCGAGAACAACCAGTTTGCCCAAACCGAATCCCTGGACCTGGCGCTACTCATCGAGCAGAAGCTCGCGCAGCTGGAAGACCCGTTAAAGGCCCGGCAGCTGGAGGTACATAGAGAACTCATAGGGGCGCGCGTAGCTATCAACAGTTATTTAGCAGATATCCTTCTCAATAATTTGTTAATCAATGCTATAAGGCACAACAAACCCGCCGGACAAGTGGACATCCGGCTGGAGGAACACCGTCTCCGGATCAGCAATTCCGGGCCGGCGCCGAGCTTTGATCCCAAGACCATCTTCGACCGTTTCGTCAAGGGCTCGAATTCGGGGGGCACCGGGTTGGGGTTGGCCATCGTGCGGCAGATTTGTGATAATTATAATTTCTCGGTGGGCTATTCGTATAGCGGTGAGATGCACACGATAGAGGTCGTTTTCTCCTCCTAGGCTCCAGAATTCCTTCAGGTTGCGGAATTAGATTTGCTGGGCTTTTGTAAAAGGCTGGTAAGTAATATGTTAAGAATTTTTACGGGATTATTATTGGTTTTGACCGCTTTGGGGGTGGAGGCGCAGCAGGGTTCGTCGCTTGATTTTTATGTGGGCCAGGCGTTGCAGAACAGCCCATTATTAAAGGACTATCAAAACCAGGTCCTGGCCGGGCAGGTCGACAGTGCGCTCATCAAGGCCAGCTATCTGCCGCAGGTGGTGGGCAACAGCACCAATATCTATGCACCGGCAATAAAGGGGTATGGCTATGACCAGGCGATCTCGAACGGGGGAAACTTCACCACTGTGGTCGCCGTCACCAAGACCCTGGTAGGGCAGTCGCATTTAGATGCGCAATATGAGACGATCCGGCTGCAAAACCTGGGCATCACAAATACCTCGAAGGTCTCCGAGCAGGATCTCAAGAAAAGCGTCACTGCGCAATACATCACCGCCTATGGCGATCTGCAGCAGCTCAAGTTCAACCGCGAGATCTACGCCTTATTGCAACGGGAAGAGCAGGTCCTGAAGGATCTGACGGAGAAGAACATCTACCGGCAAACGGATTATCTCACCTTTGTGGTCACGCTGAAACAGGAGGGCTTGCTGCTTCAGCAGTTGGATATCCAATACCGCAATGACCATGGAACGCTGAACTATCTGTGTGGGATCAATGATACCAGCGCTGCGCTGCTGGACGATCCGGATATCCGGCTGCAGTCGTTGCCGGATATCGGCAATTCCGTGTTCTTCCGGCAATTCGGGCTGGATAGCCTAAAGCTGCGGAACGACAGGAGCCTGATCAATTTCAACTACCGGCCGAAGGCGAGTCTGTATGCCGATGGCGGCTGGTCTTCTTCGCTGCAATATGAGCCGTATAAGAACTTCGGGGTGAGCTTTGGGTTTATGGTCACCATGCCAATCTACGACGGGCACCAGCGCAAGATGCAATACAGTAAACTCGACATCGCGGAACGCACCCGGACGGGGTATAAGGATTTCTTCACCCGTCAGTACAACCAACAGATCGCGCAGCTCACGCAGCAGCTAAAGGCGACCGAGGCGCTCATCGGCCAGATCGATGAGCAGGTGAAGTATTCACAGACGCTGATCGAAGTCAACGAAAAGCTGCTGGGAACGGGGGATGCGAAGATCGCGGACTATGTGATCGCGCTGACGAATTATCTCAATGCCAAGAACCTGCTGACGCAGAATAATATAACACGGTTGCAGATCATCAATCAAATCAACTACTGGAACAGATGAATAGATATTTATATGTTTTCTTTCTTTTTGTTCTTGGTGCCTGCGGCACCAAGGCGAAACCCGCGGATGATGCTGCAACAGGAACCGATAGTGTCGACGCGCGTACGCCCGTAACGGTAGCCACCGTGGAGAAGGGCGGTCTCGACGATTATATCGAACTCAACGCCGTGAGCGCTTTCCTGCAGAAAAGCTATGTGAAGGCGATCACCAATGGTTACCTGGAGTCGGCGGATGTGTATCCTGGGAAATTTGTAGACAAGGGGCAGCCCCTTTTTACGCTGCAGACAAAGGAATCGAGAGGCATCGGAAATGCGATCGAGAAGCTCGACACCTCGCTCCATTTCTCGGGCGTGACGACCATCAGGGCGGGTCAGCGCGGGTATATCACCCAGCTCAATCATCAACCCGGTGACTATGTACAGGATGGGGAGCAGCTGGCGGTGATCAGCGACCGGAGCAGTTTCGTGTTCCTGCTCGACCTGCCCTATGAGCTGCGGCCTTCTGTGCTGAATAAAAAAACGGTGGAGCTGGATCTGCCGGATGGAACGAAGCTCGCTGGCGAGATCGGGCCCACGATGCCTACGGTGGATAGCGCCTCACAGACCCAGAATGTGGTGATCCGGGTCCCTAGTGCCGGTTCCATCCCCGAGAACCTTATCGCAAAGGTGAAGATCCTCAAGAGCCAGAAAGGCGGGGATGTCCAGAGTGTGCCGAAATCAGCCGTGCTGACGGATGAGACGGAGAGTAATTTTTGGGTGATGAAGCTCATCGACAGCGCCACAGCCGTCAAGATCCCGGTAAAAAAAGGGGTAGAGACGACGGATCGGGTGGAGATCCTGCAACCGGTGTTTGTGCCCGGCGACAAGATCCTTGTTACCGGGAATTATGGATTACCTGATACAGCTAAAGTGAAAGTTGAAAACTGATGAAGAACTTCTTTGTCTCCTATAAGAATCCCCTGACCGTCACCCTGGTCCTCGTGATCCTGGGTGGGTTATTTGCCTATAGCCGTTTACAGACCTCGCTTTTCCCCGAGATCACGTTCCCAAAGATCAAGGTCATCGCGGATGCGGGATTGCAACCTGTGGATAAGATGATGGTCACCGTCACCAAGCCGCTCGAAAATGCCATCAAGCGGGTGCCGGAGCTGCAGTATGTCCGGAGCACCACGAGCCGCGGAAGCTGCGAGATCTCGGCATTCATGGACTGGAAGGCGGATATCGATCTCAGTCAGCAACGGATCGAATCGCGGATCAACGAGATAAAGAACGATCTGCCGGCCGAGACGCAGATCACGGTGGAGAAGATGAACCCTTCGATCCTGCCGGTGATGGCTTATGCCCTGGAGAGTCATGATATGTCAGCGATACAGCTTAAGATGCTGGCGACCTATACGGTGAAGCCGTTCCTAAGCCAGGTGGCCGGTGTCTCCGAGGTGCGTATCATCGGGGGGAAGACCAAGGAATACTGGGTTATTCTGGATGCGCAAAAGATGAGCACGCTGTCCATTACCCCGGATATGCTGAATACCGCTATCGGCCAAACGGGTTTCATAAAGTCCAACGGCTATCTCTCCGACTATCATTTCCTCTATCTCACGGTCACTGACGCCACTGTTCACACCCGCGAGGATATCGGCAATATCGTGGTCCGTAATACCGGAAAACGCGTCATTCTGTTACAGGATATCGCGGCGGTGCAGATCAAAGAAGCTGTGGAATATGTCAAGATCAACGCCAATGGGAGCGATGCCGTACTGGTGGCCGTGATCAAACAGCCCAATGCCAACCTCATCGATATGTCAAAGGCCTCCGAGGATAAGGCCGCGGAACTTCAAAAGACACTGCCCAAAGGTGTGACGATCAAACCCATTTATATCCAGGCGGATTTTGTCAATACTTCAGTGAAAAGCGTCACAGACAGTCTGTGGATCGGCCTCTTACTGGCCATCATCGTCGCCATTATCTTTTTGAGATCGCTTAAAGCCAGCACGACGATCCTGATCACCATCCCAATAACCATCTGTCTGACCCTGATCATACTCTATGCCATCGGGTATACCTTCAATATCATGACACTGGGCGCTATTGCCGCGGCGATCGGGTTGATCATCGACGATGCCATTGTGGTCGTGGAGCAGATCCACCGGACCCATGAGGAGCATCCGGAGGAGTCGTCGACTACGTTGGTGCAAAAAGCGATTCATTACCTGTTCCCGGCGATGCTGGGGTCGTCGATCAGCACTATTGTGATCTTCGTCCCGTTCGTGCTCATGAGCGGGGTGGCAGGGGCCTATTTCAAAGTGCTGACGAATACCATGATCATCACGCTGGTATGTTCGTTCTTTGTGACCTGGATCGGGTTGCCGGTGGTGTATCTGTTGCTGACGCGGGAACGCAAGACCAAGCGCGTGGTGAAGCCGCATAGTGTCCGAAATCAACGGTGGGTAGCCTTCTTTATCCGGCGGCCCTGGCTGAGCATCATCGTCATGGGGGCGCTGGCCTTTTCCATCTGGTATATCCCGCCGCAGCTCGAGACGGGCTTCTTGCCGGAGATGGACGAGGGGACAATCGTTATGGATTATACTTCACCGCCCGGCACCAGCCTTCAGGAGACGGATAGGATGCTGCGGGAAGTCGAGAAGCTCATCGTAGCCACGCCTGAGGTGCAGGCCTATTCCCGGCGTACAGGGACCCAGATGGGTTTTTTTATCACGGAGCCCAATACGGGGGATTACCAGATCGCGTTGAAGACCGACCGCAGCAAAACCACAGATGAGGTCATCGAAGATCTGCGGAAAAAAATAGAAGCGACGCAGCCGGCTTTGCGGATCGATTTTGGTCAGGTCATCGGGGACATGCTCGGGGATCTGATGACGTCCGTTCAGCCCATCGAGGTGAAGATCTTCGGGGATGATCAGACGAAGCTACAGGAGCTTTCGCGGCGGGTAGCGGCTCTCATCGGGAAAGTCGACGGAACGGCGGATGTCTTCGATGGCATCGTGATCGCGGGTCCCGGCGTGAGCATCGAACCAAATTATGGCAAGCTGGCGCAACTCGGGCTGACGCCGGCGAATCTGCAATTCCAGCTGCAGACGGCGCTCGAGGGCAATATCGTCGGCACGGTGCCGGAGAAGGAGCAGCTCACGAATATCCGGATGGTCTATCCCGGCAGCCGGACGCTGAGCGTTGCGGACATCGGGCGGATGCAGGTCTTTTTACCGAATGGGCAGCGGAGACCCATCACCGATCTGGCCACGGTCACCATAAAGGCCGGGGATGCGGAGATCCAGCGCGAGAATCTGCAATCGATGGGCGTCGTTACCGGCAGGTTGGAAGGCCGCGATCTCGGCAGTGTGATGAAAGACATCCAGCAGGTAGTCAGCTCGAAGATCACGTTGCCGCCGGGGTATCATATCGCTTATGGTGGCGCCTATGCCGAACAGCAGCAGTCGTTTGCCGAGCTGTTGACAATCCTCATTACGGCATCGCTGCTGGTCTTTGGGGTTATTTTATTTTTATACCGCCGGTTCTCTGTGGCCTTGCTGATCCTGGTGGTCGCGGTGCTGGGCATCTCGGGGAGCTATCTGGCCTTGTATCTTACCCATACGCCGTTGAATGTGGGCAGCTATACGGGGCTGATCATGATCGTGGGGATCATAGGGGAAAATAGCATCTTTACCTTTTTGCAGTTTCGCGATAGCGTGGGGGCGCTGGGGGTCGACGACGCGGTGATCTATGCCATCTCGACCCGGCTGAGGCCCAAGCTGATGACGGCACTGGGCGCGATCATCGCCTTGCTGCCCCTGGCGTTGGGTATCGGGGCAGGGGCGCAACTGCATCAGCCGCTGGCGATTGCCGTGATCGGCGGGTTTGTGATCGCGTTGCCGCTGCTTTTGATCGTGCTGCCGAGTATGCTGCGGTTGCTATATAAGCGGAAAGCATAAATTTGCGACCATGGAAAGCACGAGTCTGAAGATGCAGTTTGGGGACGTGCGGCTGCGCATCGCGGGCGCTGAAGATGCGGCGTTGGTGGCCGACTTGAGCCGGAGGACCTTTTACGAGAGTTTTGCTCCTTTTAATACGGCGGACAATATGCGCCTGTATATGGATCAGCAATTCACGCGGGAGATGCAGATGGCAGAAGTGGGAGCGCCGGGCCGGACGTTTATCCTCGCTTATGTAGA
>Ga0134128_10000638_pt1 | contig 47894 bp, 35 predicted proteins | sample KB31754_FD_96462 | JGI IMG/M metagenome (GOLD analysis project Ga0134128, IMG submission 96462) | Terrestrial soil microbial communities with excess Nitrogen fertilizer from Kellogg Biological Station, Michigan, USA - KB3-175-4 | ecosystem: Environmental > Terrestrial > Soil > Unclassified ...
CAACTCACCGAGCTTCTGTCCAACTATGGTCCCATTACCGAGTTGTGGCTGGATGGCGATAACGGCGGTGAGGGCTATTATGGCGGGGCTAATGAAAAGCGGACCATCGACCGGCGGGTGTATTACGATTGGCCTACCACCATTGCGTTGGCGCGGAGGCTGCAGCCGCATATCTCTATTTTTAGTGACGGCGGCCCCGACATCCGCTGGGTGGGCGATGAAGAGGGCTATGCGGGAGAGACGGACTGGTGTACGGTCACACGCGATACGTTGTATCCGGGGAAGCCGGACATTAATGATCTGTTGATCCACGGATCGGAGTCCGGCGCGGAATGGGTGCCTGCGGAGACCGATGTGTCTATCAGACCCGGCTGGTTCTATCACGCCTCGGAAGATACCCTGGTCAAGACGCCGGAGGCCTTGTTCGAGATCTATCTCAAATCGGTGGGCCGCGGCGCGACCTTGTTGCTCAACGTGCCGCCGGATAGACGCGGTCTTTTCCATGAAAACGACATCAAGTCGCTTCAGGGTTTCAGGAAGCTGCTGGATGAGACCTTTGGCCATAACCTGGCTGCGAAGGCGAGGGTAACGGCGGATAATGTGCGGGGTAACGCGGGGGAGTTCTCGGCGATAAATCTTACCGATGGGAATCCCGATACCTATTGGGCTACCGATGACGGGAAAACCTGGGGTAGTTTTGAGATCTCGTTGAGGGAGCCGCGGCTAATTAAATACATTGTATTGCAGGAATATATACAGTTGGGCCAGCGGGTGAAGGCATTCAATGTGGAGGCGTGGATCGACGGGGCCTGGAAAAAGGTGGCCGAAGGGACGACGATCGGCTATAAACGCATTCTGCGGATCGATCCGGTAACGACATCGAGGGTCCGGGTGAATATTACGGATGCGAAGGCGTGTTTGGTGTTGGCTAATGCTGCGGTGTATTGATTTGTTAATGGCTAAAAAAAAGTATTTCTTGTGATACTTAATTCGTATATTTAAATACGCTCCCTTTTTATCTACTCTGGTAATCTCTGATAAATAGCCACGGCTGCGCCTGATCGGGTGCCGGCAGGAATTCTTTTTCACTGAAGTATTTTAAAATATTCAATTGAAATTGAAACACTATCCTATTAGGCCTAACCTATCGGAAAAAAAGGACCTTGCCATGATTTGCCTGTCGCTTTCGAGGTCGGACTGGCATATTTCTTCATCGGCATTATCCCTTGCCAAGGAATTCGCCAAGCATAACCGGTTCTTCTATATCGATCATCCTTATTCGTGGAAGGACTATTTTAGAAAGGTTTTGAAAAAAGAGGTGCGGTGGCGGCGATGGGCGCTGTTATTCGGCAAGAAGCCTTATTCCAATCCAAAGACATTCCCTGCTAATCTGACGGTCGTGACCCCGCGGCTGACCCTGCCGATAAATTTTTTACCCAGGGGGTTTCTTTACAACACCCTGTCGAGAGTCAATGATTGGATCGTTAAAAGAACGATCCAACACACCCTTAAAGATTATCGCATTAAGGACTATGTATTCATCAACTTTTGTGATCCGTTCTTTCTCAATAAGCTGCCGAAAGATCTTACTCCGCTTCGATCCGTGTATTATTGCATGGATAAGATTGCGGAAGTTCCTTATTTTAAAAAGCATGGCGCGCAGATGGAAGAGGCGTGTATGCGAAATTATGATCTTACGCTTTGCACATCCTCCGAGCTTACGCGGTTTGCGTCGGAGTTTTCACCGAAGGCATACTTCCTGCCCAATGGCGCCGATACGAATCTATTCAATAAAGTAGTCGGCGAGAAGCTTCCAAGGCCCGCGGAGATGCAGTGTATCCGGACGCCTATTATCGGATTTACGGGCAGCATCGACTGTCGGCATGATTTCGAGCTACTGAGAAAAATAGCGTTGGATAACCAGGATAAGACGATGGTTTTTGTGGGCCCCGTCGAAACGGATGAACATATCCGGTGCGGGTTGAATAAAATGAAAAATGTTCTTTTTGTGGGGTCGAAGCTGATCACGGATATCCCCAATTATCATCAATGCTTCGATTGTACGATCCTGCCTTTTGCCAAGACGCGGTTTACCCAAAGCATCTACCCGCTCAAGATAAATGAATATCTCGCGGCGGGGTTGCCGGTAATTGCCGTCAATTTCTCCAATGATATCGAGTCCTTCCATCATGTCGCCTATATCGAAGACACCCATGAGGGTTTTCTGCAGGCTATCCGGGCCGCCATCAAAGAAAATACTCCGCAACGGGTTCAGGAGAGGCTGAGCGTTGCGTCGCAAAACTCCTGGACGGCCCGGGTTGCAAAATTTTGGGAGATATTGGGTCAGGAGGGCTGCAACCTAGTCTAAAAAACCGTTCATATAGGTCAGGATCGTGGTTGGTTGCGTCATCATCAGGCTGACATGGCCCTGTGAAGGGATAATGGCCAGGTGCGATTTTGGCATTGGGCCCATATCGGCAGAAACACCACCGCCCAATAATTCATATGTTTTTGCCAGTTCGCGTTTATCCAGTCCATCGTTGTCGCCGGATATGATCAACACGGGTTTTGTGATCTTTGCAATATTGGAGTCGCCAAAGTCGAATGGCTCACCGGCGAAAGCGATCATCTGCTCCAGGAACTTTGTGAATTTGGTTTTGTCGGGTGCCGCTGCATCGTATGCGGTTTGGATGGGAGTGTTTGCAAAAAATTCTGGCTTAAATGTCTTGAATGCGCTTGCTACCTGTGGTAGCCAGCCGGTACTCTTATAGGTAGAAGAAATGATCACCAGCTTTCTTAACCTTTTGGGGCTTTGAATGGCGAATTCGTATGCAACGGAGCCGCCCATACTAAACCCTGCTACGTCGGCGCTGTCGATCTTCAGGTAGTCCATTACTCCTTCCACATCGCTTGCCAGGGTCGGGAACGATAATTTTCTATCTGAATACGGCGTATGTCCATGTCCTTGCAGTTCGATGGCAATTACTTTCCTGGTTTTTGCCAGTTCGGGGATCATCGCGCCCCAGTTCATAGCAATTGTCCAAAATGCGCCATGTAGTAAGACCAGCGGCCTGCCCTCGCCATATACTTCGTAATAGACCTTGATGCCGTTTACGGGGGCGTAACCGCTTTGGGAAGGTTTAGGTTGTTGGGCGTTTGATAGCGTCGCTGCAAACATTATTGCAATCAGGAAAGCTAAATTTTTCATGGTGCTGTTTTTTTTGGCAAGACAAAGATGGCGTTCGTTTTGGGTTCTGAGGTGGGGCGAAAACGACAAATTGGGTGAGGATTGCGACAAGGGGGGTTATTATGCCGCTAACATACGGCGATATTTTCTCTTAACAGTGCCGGAACCGGTGAAGCAGCGAATAACATCTTCGAGTTCTTTTTCTGTTAGTTCGCCAATGATCTCGTAATCTACCCCCTCAATGGGATAATTCGTTTTAAGGACACTTACATCGAAGTCCTGAAGCCAATTACCATATAACATGGTATGCAACGAAAAGGACCACCCAGATGTAGTAATAGGTCGACCGGGTTCAAATATATAGCAATTAATGCAGGCATCCGGGATGTCCAGGCAGCCATGATTCAATGCTTGCCCGTGGGGAAGATGATTTACGCTTGAAGGAAGGCTCGCAAGAATCGCATTATTACCGACAGTTTTGACTACCAGAAAATATTTCGGCTTTGGTTGACTGCCATCTTTGAAATGAAATGGATCGAAGTAAATTAACCTTCCGGGAGTGTACACAATCAAGATTTTAAGCTCTTGGTAAATGCCACGAACTCTTTATGACTTCGATAAAATGCAAGTTTCTCTTCCTCACCTTCGATTATTTCATACAGGGGAATTTCGATATTTGTAGTCGACATCTGGCCTTTTTCCAGCAAGTCGAGAACTCCGTTCCTCTGCGCTGTTTTATACCAGATAGAATCACTGCGATGGGTAAAATTGATCAGCTCTTTCGCTGTGCAATACAAGAATCGTTTGGAAATCTCTTCCAGAAGTTCAATTTCTTTGTCATTGAATTCATCATCGCAAAATTCTTTTTTCGCCTGGATAAAGACATTGCCGTTGATAATTTCTCTGGTGATGTATGGGGCCAGCATCTCCGGTTCTTCGGAAAGTTCGACAAACAAATCTTTGGATACAGGACCAAGTTTCCATACGTCGAAACGGAGGTCGAAGAAGGGGATTCCATATTTCTTCACGGCAATCTCTTCAATGATAAAGACCAGCTTGAGCAAATGGGTTTTTGAGACGAGTTCCCCCACCTCTTGCATTTTTTGGCAAAGATAAATCAAGGCGTTGCCTAATTTGTCAATCTGGTTCTTCGTATAGATCTCACCTGAGGTCATGTGGTAAATTTAGTGAATAATGGCAAAAGTAAGAAAATTAGCTGAGTGTGCTAAATTGTTTAGCAATTCTTTGGCTCGGTGAGCGACGTGGAGCTAACTTAGCGTTCTTTCGAAACTTGCGGAGATCTCGGGTGTGACTATGCCGGGCGAATGTGATGAAGATCTGCACTTTGCCCTCGATGTATCTGCCGCTTTTGTCGAGGTTTAGGGTAATATCTTCAATGATGAGTCGCAGCTGGTCATAACTTGCGCTTATTTCGCTACATCGATCTTTAGCTTTTTGTTCTTTAGCTTTTCGTTCTTTATGAGCTGAAGGGTATGACTCACGGTGGATTTGCGGATGGCCACAAAGCAAAAGAAATCCTTTACTTCGATGAGCCCGATGTCTTCCTTCTTCAATTTCCCCTTGTTCGTGAAGAATCCGACGACATCGATCTTGTTGACCTTGTCCTTTTTGCCCGCGGAAATAAACAACGTGGTCCATTGGGGTTTTGCCGGCAGCTTTGTTTCGGCGGGGAGCTCGAGTGGTTCGGGGCGCTCCCGGATAAATTCGGGGAGGCTTTCCTCCGGCGACAGGATGAGGATGGCTGTTCCGCTGGCTTCCATCCGGGCTGTACGCCCGTTGCGATGGGTATAGACCTCTTTCGTCGTGGGGAGATGATAGTGAATGATGTACCGGATATTCGGCACATCCAGACCCCGGGCGGCGAGGTCGGTGGTAACCAGGACATTCGAACTGCCGTTGCGGAATTTCGCCAGCGCACTGTCTCTTTCCGGCTGCTCGAGTGCTCCGTGATAAAAGACATTCACGATCCCTTTTTCCTTTAACAGGGTACTGACTCGTTCGACCGATTCGCGATGATTGCAAAATACGATCGCGCTGCGGTCGCCTACCCGGCAGAGGAGGCTGAACAGGGTTTCCAGCTTATCTTTTTCGGGGCTCGACAGTTGCTGAAGGGCTAGCCGCTGGGGCCTTTCGGCGGTGAGGAAATCCAAGGTCTGCGCTGACTGGAGCCCGACAAAATCGGGGATCTCGGTGGCAGCGGTCGCCGAGGTGAGTATCCTTTTCGTCAGGGAGGGCAGGGAGCCGATGATAAAAGCCATCTCGTCCTGGAAACCCAATTCGAGGGATTTATCGAATTCGTCGAGGACCAGGGTTTTGATGGCGCGGGGTTGAATATTACCCCGGCGGATGTGATCGGCCAGGCGGCCGGGTGTCCCGATGATGATGGCCGGAGCTTCTTTTAGATTATTTTCCTCCGTCTCTCTGAGATGGCCGCCATAGCAGCAGGTGACCTTGAATCCGGTACCCATAAGCTTAAATACCTGCTCTATCTGTATCGCCAGTTCGCGGGAGGGAACGATGACAAGTGCCTGGGTGCCCGCGGTCTTTTCGTCCATAAAAGTCAGCACGGGTAAAAGAAAGGCCAGCGTCTTGCCCGAACCGGTATCGGCAAGCAGGATCAGGTCGCCATCCTGTTGCGCGGTTTCGAGCGCCCGGGTTTGTAGTTCGTTGAGTTCGTCGATCTTGAGATTTGACAGGAGCCTGCTGGTGACTTCGGGGGTTAGTAACATCCTGCAAAAGTACGCTTCTCACTTCAGCTGGGCAATCTTATCCTTGTCCAGCGGCTTATTGAGGAAGCGCTGCACGAAGACATTCTCTTCCGCCAGCTTCCGGTCGTTCTCATCGAGGGAGGTGGTGAGCATCATGATGATGCATTTTTTCCGGATATTTTCGGGGAGATTTTTGTATTCGTTGAGGAAGTCGAAGCCGGTCATTTCAGGCATATTGATGTCCAAAAAGATCAGATAAGGAAGCTCTTCTGGGCGGTCATGAAGCGGTTTGAGATAGTCCAGGGCTTGCCGGGCCGACCCCATACAGATCACTTCGTCGGCGAATTTCGTCGTCTTCATGACCATTTCCGCGATATACAGGTCGATCTGATTATCATCGACGACCATCACCTTTCTGCTTTTGGGTTCCATATGACTGTTTAGCTTGCCAGGTTTGGCAAATGAATGTTGAAAACGGTGCCTTTGCCGGGTTCGGATTCGAGCTTGATAACGCCATTGAGTTTTTCCACGGTCTCCTTGACGATATATAGACCAAGACCGGAACCGACAGATTGGGTAGAGACACGGTAGAACATACTGAAGACCTTTTCGTGGTTCTTGCTTTCGATGCCGATGCCGTTGTCGGTGATCCGAATATCCGCGGAAGACGCCGTGATCGCCACGGAGACCTCTACAAAAGGATCGGCTTCCTGTGGATTTTGATAACGGATACTGTTCGATATGAGGTTATTGAGAATGATGCTTAGCCGGCTCCGGTCCGAATGGAAAGCGATGCCGTTCTCGATCTTCGTCCGGACCTCGACCTTTCGCTGGTCTTCGGTGCACATGAACTTCAGGTTATTGCAGACGTCCGTAAGGAGGTCGGCGAAATGTACTTCCTGCGTATCGACTTCCAGCCTGGAGTTGCGCGAGTAATCGAGGATATCGATGATGAAGCCGTCGAGCTTTTTTATGCTGCTTTTGAGAAGCGACACATTCTTTTCGATGAAAGGATCCATTTCGCCCATTTCACAGAGGCCAACGACTCCCAACATAGAGGACAAGGGGGCCCGGAGGTCGTGCGAGACGCTGTATACGAACCGGTCGAGCTCCTTGTTCGATTTTCTCAGCTCTTCGTTCGATTGCAGCAGGGCATTGCGCTGGGCCTGCTCTTCCTGGAAGCGGCCCATTTCATAGGTTTGCTCAATTTGCACTTCGGTTTGCTTCTTCATCTGCCATGCCCACAGTCCACAGATAAAAAATACGATGGTAGCCAGGAATCCATGGATGATAAAGGTCTGGAGGGTCATGTAATCGAGCTGGGTAAAATAGACCTTGTCATAGCCGAGGTATTGGAGGTAACCAAAGGTGGCGTGATGGACGATGACCAGTGCGGCGAGGGGAATCTGTAATTTCCAGTTCTGATAGGTGATCAGGATGGCGCTGCCGATAAAGGCGATGAAATGCATTTCGAATAGCCCGTGCATCTGGTAGATGTATTGGGCCATGAAGATGCCGAATACCAGGCTCACGATGTACTGATAGGCGTCAGAATCCGGCAAGAGCCATTTAGTGGCGTAATACGCGACCAATGACAAACCGCCTATGCCGATAGCGACCAGCCAGGTGTCGTAGAATACCGCGAGCCCGAGGCCGGCGGTGAAAAAGCTGAAGAGGAAATAGTTCATCAGCTTGTCCGACTTGTGCTTTACCTGTAACAGGTAAGCATCGTGCATGTCTTGATAGGTTGTTTGCAGGGTCATAGGGTTTATTTTGTACACACCGGTAGTGTGCAGCCATAGGCTTTCAAGGCAAGACCCGGGAAGATCGGTTGGGGTACATTGCGAAACAGCGAGTCGATGGCCATTTGCGCATAGCTGGTTCTCGAGTCGGTGCAATACCGGCTTTTGTTATAGTTGCCGCGATAATAGAGCTGGTGGTTGGCATCCAAAAGGACGGCTTGTGGGGTCGAATACACGCCACATTCTGCCGCCACCGTCGAGTCGAAGGATACAGGGAGGTCGAGATCGAACTTGTCCTTTATTTGTCTTTCGGTGTAGGAACGATTATTCAGCACGACGATGGCGAAGGAAATTCTGTCGCCATATTTTCTTACCAACGCTTTGAAGAAAGGAACATTGAAGCGGGAGCAGGGGCAGTCGGGGTTGAAGAAATGTACGAAAACGGGTTTGTTTGGCGCAACCGGCAATTTTCCGGCTAATTCGATGTAGGCCCCGGTTTTGACCGGGCGGTAGGTCGCTGGCACGGGTGTAGGCAGGCTATACTTCCAGTCCGTATACCAGAAGATACAGGCCATGCTGCTAAAGGTAACCAGGAGCAATACTATCGTCAATGCCTTTTTCACCGGGATTGGGTCTCCTTAAATTAGACAACCCAAAACGGCGGGATGTAATCGGTTATTGTATATATATCGGCATAAGTGGTTCCATGGATGGGAAGGGTGTCCCGGGGGTGGATTGCGCGCGGGGGGCCTGTTGGATCGCGCGGGGGCCGCTGGATGCGCGCAATGTTCGGGGGCGCTATTGCTTCCCGACCAGCAGGCTCCGGGTCCGGACACCTTGCGCGCTGAAATAGCCCAGACAGCCGCCGGAGATATTGCCGGTGGGGTTGGCCGGGGAGGCGCCCCCGGTGGAGCCATTGGCATTCTGCTGCAAGGCGAACCAATAGTGGTAAACGGTGGAGTCGAGGTTGATCATATCGATGCGGATGGAATCGCCGGTGTTGATATCGCGGTTGGGATCGTTCGTGTCGTTATTGAAGTCGAGCTGGTCTTTGACGGTGAGCCCATCCGTGAATTCATCATTGCCAAGAAAGACGGTTTGTTCCTGGCGGCCATTGACATATTGCACCCAGCGGTAATAGTTAGGGGGGCCGGCGGGGTCGGTATAGACAACGGTGAGATATCTTTTGGTGGTGAGGACGCCGTTGCTGACGTAGATACTGTCCATCCCTACCACGGGGTTTGGCATGGTGGATGAGGCGGTGTAGAGGACGCCATCGAGAACGACCTTCAGTTTATAGGTATTGCCGGGTATGCCGGTAAGCGTGCCGTTTGTGTAGATTCCCGGGCCCGATTCCGTGAGCGGGTAGGCGGAGTCATTGTGTTCTATGGTGACGGTGGCGCCGCTGACCCCGGTGAAGGTATTGTCAGAGCTGAAGTCTTTGGTCTGTGTGATGGAGACGCTGGCGCCGCCGGGCTGGTCGGTGACCACTCCTTCGATCACGTATTTGGTGGCGCCGGTGTTGAGGTGTACCGTGACCACGCGTTGGCAGGCGCATAGCAGGCCTATGGTGATCAGGGTTAGTATTCGTATTTGCCGCATGAGCCTAAAATTTGAAATTATAAGATATGCTCGGTACCCATCTAAAGAGCGAGGTCTCCAGTGCCTGGGTGACATTGGGGTTGGTCGGGCTCTCGCGGAAGCTGATCTGGTAGGCGTTTTCCCGGCCATAGGCATTGTACACGCCAAAGACCAGCTCGCTGGAGAATTTCTTCGTCTTTTTTAACTCATCCGTGAAACTAAAATCCAGCCGGTGATAGTCGGGCATGCGATAGGCATTCCTGTTAGTATAGTAGAAGTATACATCCCCGTTGACCGTGTATTTCCCGTTGGGAAAGGTGACGGCGTCGCCGGTGTAGAAAACCCAGTCCGCAGAAAGATTCCATTTTTTGCTGATCTCATAGATGCCTACGATGGCAATATCATGGGTCCTGTCCTGCCGGGCATTGTACCATTGGTTATTGTTGATGCCATTGATCCGGAGTTGTGTTTTGGAGAGGGTATAACTGATCCATCCGGTGAGGCGGCCGACTCGTTTCTTCAGCAAAAATTCGATCCCATAGGCCCGGCCTTTGCCAAAGAGTAGTTCGGATTCGATGGGGTGGTTGGTGAAGACATTGGCGCCATTGCGATAGTCGATCTGGTTCTGCATGGCTTTGTAGTAGGTTTCCACGGTGAGTTCATATTTGTTGTCGGCCAGGTTCTTATAATACCCGATGGCCCATTGGTCGGCGATCTCGGGTTTGATCACATTGGTATTCGCCACCCATTTATCCGTGGGGTTATTGGCGGTGTTGTTAGAGATAAGGTGGAGGTTCTGGGTGTTGCGGACATAGGATGCCTTGATGGATGTCGTTGGGTTTAGCTGATAGCTGGCTGCGATCCGCGGTTCGGGATTGACGTATGTTTTTACGATCTGGCCGGAGCGGTAGTGCAGGGTATCGATGACCTGGCCATTGGCATTGAAGTTATAGTAGTCGCCCTTGCCAAGGACGGAAAATGCCGAGAGTCGCAGGCCGTATGTAACGCTTAGCCGGTCGGTCGCTTTCCAGGTGTCCGTGGCATAGACGGCATTTTCGAGCGAATAGCGGCGTTGGAGCGCGATAGAATTGATGCCGGCGTCGGCGCCGATGGCCGTGATCTCGCCGGGACGAATGGTGTGGAAGATGGCATCGAGCCCGGTTGTGAGGGTGTTTTTTGTGCCGGCGTACCATTGCAGGTCTTCTTTGAGGTTCCAGTCGCGGATTTGGGAAAAGATATCGAAGTCGCTGCCATCCTGGTTGTCATGGATCTTATAATCGTAGTTGCTATAGATAAGGGAGGTATTGGAGAACAGGCGCGTGCTGAACAGGTGGTTCCATCGGAGGGTGGCGGTGGTATTGCCCCAATTGATGCCGGCGATATTCGACTGGGCAAGTACGTCCCGGCCAAAATAGCCTGAGAGATAGAGCCGGTCCTTGTCGCCGAAGCTATAATTGGCTTTTGCATTGAGGTCATAGAAATAGAGTTGGCTTTTGTTGATCGTGGAGTCGGAGGAGAGTTTCAGGAAGAGATCGGCGTAGGTCCTTCGGCCCGAGATGAGAAAGGATGATTTGTCCTGCTGGATGGGGCCTTCGACTGTAAGACGCGATGAGATGATCCCGATGCCGCCGTTTACGCCGTAATCTTTGTTGTTCCCCTCGTTCATCTTTACGTCGACGACGGAGGAGAGTCTTCCGCCATATTGGGCGGGCATGCCACCCTTGTAGACATCGATGTTTTTTATGGCGTCTGAATTGAAGGTGGAGAAGAATCCCAGCAGGTGGGAGGGATTGTATACCACGGCTTCGTCGAGGAGGATCAGGTTCTGGTCTGCGGCGCCGCCCCGGACATAGAAGCCGCTATTGCCGTCACCGGCGGATTTGATGCCGGGCAGCAACTGAATGGTCTTGAGGATATCCCGTTCACCGAAGATCACCGGGATCTTGTTAGCCTCGCGGATGTTGAGCTTTTCCAGACCCATTTGGGGACTTTGAAGGCTTCTGCTGTTCGTGGCGGCTACGACGGTCACCTGTTGAAGGTCTTTTGCTTCTTCATCGAGCTGGATATTCTCTACGAGGTCGCTGGTCAGTGTGAAGTCGAGGGTTTGGGTTTTGAAGCCTATGGCGGTTATGGTCATGCGGTAGGGGCTGGTCGTACGGCTGGTCGTGCGGCTGGTCGTGGGGCCGGCCGTGCTGCCGGCGGGGCTGCCGGTGGGGCTGCCGGCGGGGAGGAGCAGGGAGTAGAAGCCGTATTCGTTGGTGGCGGTCGTGGCGCTGCTGGCTCCGGGTGCCGTGGGTGCAGGGGCTTCTTCGACATGGACCGTGGCGCCGAGGATGGTCTCGCCGGTCCTGGCCGAGCGGATCGTGCCGCTGACAGTGAATTCTGCCGGTGTCCTCGTTTTGGCTGGCGGTGTGTCCGGCGTTGTTGCATTGGTTGATCGCTTGAGGATAATGTTCACCCCTACCTGCTTGTATTGCAGGTTCGTTCCTTTGAGCAGCGTCCGCAGGATGTTTGCGACGGATTCGTTCTTTACCGCGAGGGTGATATCGTTATGGTGCTCTACGTCTTCGGCGCTCGCCAGAAATTTGAAAGGACTCAGCCTTTCGATCTGGTGAAGGGCTTCTTTCATGGAGGCATGATTCAGCTGCAGGGTGATCTTTACGTCATCCAGTGATTGGGCATGGGCCGGATGGGCTGCCGTGAGTATTAGCAGCCCGAAGATGAAGGTCGAAACGCGCATAATAAGGAATTGATGTTAATTGCAGGCCTTCCCCGAGATGGTGATCGTATGCCGGGTTGTATCTTGTTGAAAATTCAAATCAGTGGTTTCCTTTAATGCAGTGAGCATTTGTTGCAGGGAGATGGTATTCTCGAAATTCAGATAGTATCTGCAATGGCCCATCGAGGGTTTTGCAAAGACGAATTGGACGTTGTACCATCTGCCGAGACTGGCGGCAATCTCTTCCATCGTTTGCCCGGAGAATTGTAGTCTTCCTTGTCGCCAGCCTACAATTTCGGTAGTGTCGATGGTGACTGTGGTCGACTTCCCGGTGCGGGCGTCTGCTTTTAGTTGACGGGCGGCGGTGAGGACATCGAGCACGCGGGTGCTGTCGCCGACTTTTACCTTGCCGCTGATGACGGAGACTTCGGCCAGCGCCTCTGTCCGGAACGCCTTGACGTCAAAGCGCGTACCCAGCACCGTTGTTATAAGCGGGCCTGAGTGTACTATGAAGGGATGGGTGTCGTCTTTTGTTACGTCGAAATAGCCTTCGCCATCGAGATATACTTCGCGTGAACTTCTTCCGAAATTCGGGGAATAGCGGATCGTGCTGACGGCGTTCAGCCAGACTTGAGTGCCGTCCGGGAGGCGGAAGGTCTGGATCTTGCCGGCGGGGTTCCTCCTTTCGACGAGTGCGGGGTTGCTTTGGCGAGATTGGCGGGCCAGCCAGATGGAGGAAATGATGAGGAGCAGACAGGCTGCCGCGGCCACCTGCCAGGGGCGGAGAGGGAAGATTTTTCCAGGGGTGGGCGCAGGGGCTGCGGGGTTTTCGAGGGTGGCCGGTATTGCGGGGGCTGCGGGGGTCACGCGGGTCGCAGGGGGCGCTGATGCCGCACGGATCTGAGTTTGCAATCGCAGCAGCATGCGCGCTTTTAGCTGATCTTTCTCTTCGGGGTTTGCGGCCGGCCATTCTACCGTACTTATCTCCGCGGAGTGGTACCAGTCCAGCAACTCCTTGAATTCTTCGGGGCTGATCGTTCCGGAAGCATATTTATCGATGAGCTCATCCAATCTATCCTGATCCATAGATACACCGTTTGAACATATAGTACACCGGGGGACTGCGTATCCCTAAACTGCTGGTAAAAATTTTTCAAGGAAGGAGAGCGTGCAGGAAAATGCTCAGTTTCCGAATGGAGTCGCGGATGGCCTTTAGTGCCTTTGTCAAATGATATTCAACGGATTTGGGGGACAGGTCCATTTTTCCGGCGATCTCTTTGACAGAAAGCGCCTCTTCGCGGCTGTAGACGAAAACCAGCCGGGCTTTTTCGGGCAGCTGTTCTACGATGCCACGGACCCATTCGTCCATGAAGATGGCGTCGAGCTGTTGTTGCGTGTCGTTGTGCGCCACGGCTTCGGCTTCGGTTTCGGTTTCGAGCGGGAGCGGGTGTCCGAGGACCTGGTTTCGCTTTTTGTTTCGGGCGATGGCTTTGAATACGGCGAATTTGACGGCTGTACCGAGGTAGGCGGGCAGGGAATGGATCGCCAGACTGGCGCGCCGGAGCCACAGTCCCATTAGGACGTCGTTGACGATCTCTTCGGCCACTTCTTTAGATCGGGTATAGTAATGACCGGTGGCTACGAGGCGTTCCCAGTAGCGGTTGTAAATTTCTGTAAATGCGGCTTCCTTGCCATCCGTGATCAGCAGGAGAAGATCGGCATCGCTCAGGTTGGAATAGATGGCCATTTGACTAAGATGCGCCAAAAATACAAAATCCGGGGAGATGGCGTTCGCCGTCCGTTTTCCCGCATTAGCCGCCACGAGCCTGAAGTCCGCCGAGAACGACAAGAAAATACCAACTGAAGTAATTAGTTTAGGGAAAAATCAAGCACATGAAATATCGGTTCACACTTCGCCTTTGGGCGATCTTACTCATGGCTGCCGGCTATGGATGGGCCGGTGGTCATTTCATTCCCGGAGATGCCCCCGTGTGGGCCTATGCTTTTCAATTCTGTATGTTGCTCGTCCTGTTCTTATTGGCGACAGGGTTTTTAAAGGCCGCCGCGGGTATCGTGACGGCCGCTCCCCGGGTGAGGCGCAATATGGTGGGCCTGACCATTTTTAGCGTGCTTACTTTGCTTATCAATATTGCCAATATAGTGCGGGGAGCCGGGCAAGGGATGCATTATGGGTCTAAAAATTCTTTTGCGGATATTGTGCCCATAGCGCTGATCATCGTCGGCGACATCATGTGGTTATCGATGAGCCGGGCTCCGTCGTAATTCTAAGTCACCTGTTTTCGTAACTTAGGCTAATGGAATATCTGGAATTCAAACCGGACGGACGGCTCGCGAAATATGTCGAGTGTTACTGGTATGCCTTCTCGCCGCGGCCGCCTTTCCAGGACCGGGAGAGTCTTATTCCGGACGGCACCATCGAGTGCATGTTCAATTTCGGGGATAGCTATAGCCAGCTCGTTGGGGATGTGCGGGAGGCGGTGAAGGGCTCGCATGTGATCGGTATCCGAAAGGAGGCATTGACCATCTCGCAGACGGGGCGACAACATTTCTTTTGCATCCGCTTCAAACCGGGGGGGACCTATCCGTTCTTCGGGGTGCCGGCGCATCTTTTTGCGAATGCGTTTCATGGCATGAGCGATCTTTTTGGGAAGGAGACGGGCGAGCTCGAGGAACGACTATACCATGCAAAGGATAATAGGGAGCGCGTGGTCATTTGCGACGGGTTTTTGTTGGGGAGGTTTAACGAAGGGATCTATGAGGTGGAGTTCGCCCAGAAGCTGGTTCCGGCTTTGCTGGCAGCAGGGAATATCAAGCAGGTGCTCACCGATTTCAACGTCACGCATAAGACCCTGGGACGAAGGTTTGAGCGGGTGCTGGGCGTGAGCCCCATGGAATTCGTCAAGATAAAACGTTTTAACCGGGCGGTTCACGCGATGTATGGCTGTGAATTCAAATCGCTTACGGACATCGGGTATAGCTGCGGCTACTATGACCAGTCCCATTTCATCCGGGAATTCAAACGGCTCACCGGCCTGACGCCGAAGAATTTTCTGGAACGGCAATTCACCATCGTTCAGGTCATCCAGCCGGCCCTGGCCGAACGATTGTCCCAGAAATGCGCCCCCGAAGAAAAATAGCGGATTTCCGGGACAGGTCTAATGTCCGTAGACCTTCGGCCCGCACCACCGGTGCGGCCCTCGGTCGCGGGCTTGCGCCCGTGGACGAAGCCTGACTCCGTCGGCTTCGGATTGTCCAAATCGTACAATTTGTGATTAGCCCGCCTGGACGATCTTTGCCAAAAAGAACCATATGGCAAAAACAACTGTACAATTGATCCCCTACCTGATGTACGCCGGGAACTGCGAGGAAGCCCTCAACTTCTATAAGAACATTCTGGGTGGAAACCTGGAGATCCGCAGCCGATATGACAATCCCAACATGAATGTGCCAGCCGACTATAAGAACAAGGTCCTCCACGCAAGACTGGAGATCGGCGACAGCTTTGCGCTTTTTGGCAGCGACAATTTTCCGGGCCGCCCGACCCATAAAACGAGCGGAGACGTATCCCTTTCCGTGATCTTCACCGGTGAGCTCGAGAAGGCGAAGACGGCCTATGAGAAGCTCGCCGAAGGCGGCAAGGCGGGGTTGCCGTTTGCCAAGCAGTTCTGGGGCGACTGGCACGGCAATCTCGTGGATAAGTATGGCTTCAACTGGAATATCAATTTTGAGGAGGCAAAATGATTCAGGCGGCCGCACGAAAAAAAATTGCCGGTTGATTGTAAGGTAACCTAAAAGTTACTTATATTTGAGTAACCAAAAGGTTTCCTATGGCTTACTCAAAAGCAATCTACTCGGTCGACCTCGAGTTATCAAAGTCTCCGCATGCCGTTTTTGCGCGTGCTATCGATCTTGCCAAATGGTGGCCGGAAGAGTTCGTTGGGGAAGGTATCCGGCCCGGCGGCGAGTTTGTATTAAAGTCAGGCGACGGGCATTATTCGAAAAACAAGGTCATCGAGTTTGTGAAGGATAAAAAGCTGGTATGGCTCACGACCGAGAGCCTTCGCAAAACGGATAACTTCGACTGGAGCGGCACGAAGTTCATTTTTGAAGTAGCTGCCAACGGCGACGGTGCCCGGCTGAGGTTTACTTATGACGGGATCGTGCTCGAGCATGAAACAGTACGATTGGCGCAGATCTGTGATGTTTGTATCAAGGGGATGTTCTACAATTTTGTCGAGAGCTTCGAGGTAACCATTGAAGTCGCGAAACCGGCGGGTGAGGTTTTTCGCTGCATAACCAGCGACGTTGCCAAATGGTGGGGTGGCAAAGACCTTTCCGGCGGCACCACGAAATTGCATGACGAGTTTGTCATCGATCATCCCGGCGCCCATTATTCAAAACAGAAAATAGTAGAGCTGATACCGGGCAAAAGAATCGTTTGGCTTGTCACGGAAAGCGACCTGAGTTGGTTAAGGCGGCGCGATGAATGGACGGACACGAAGGTGGTTTTCGAGCTCGCCGGTAGGGATGGCAAGACTATTCTTCATTTCATGCATGAAGGTCTCACGCCGGATAAGGAGTGCTATGCAAGGTGTAGCGAGGGGTGGGGTGCGGTTATTAAAGAGTGGCTGCTCGACTTTATCAGCTACGGCCAACCGCATTTTTGAGACTACTGATGCCGGGGCAAAAACGAAGCCACTGTAACGGCCCCCCGCTATGCAATAGATTTCCGCTTAAACAATCTCTTAAGGTGGATATGGGGGAATGTACTTAAAAAAGTAAGGCTGCTGCGGTTAGGGTTGGGGGGTGTGTCTTTTATTGGTAGTTTTGGTCTCCCCGGGGCCAACGCCGTGGGATACCTGAATAGCCCAAATCCTCCTAAATGCGAAAATTATTAAGGCTAACTGCATGCCTGCTTCTTTGCTCGTCTTTTTTAACCGTCCGTGCCACCACCTATACCGCCAGTACCAATGGAAGCTGGAGTGCCGCCGCTACCTGGGGCGGGGCGGGAGTACCCGGGACCGGTGACGTAGCGATCATCCCTGCCGGGATCACCGTTACTATAGATGGGGCAGCCGGGACGTATCCTGGAACTAACAGCGCCTTTAATTTTTTAAATCCATCCCAGATTCAGGTATACGGTACGCTGAACGTATTGGGGTCGGACCCGGCCGGTTCCGGCGGCATCTTTTTCGAGAATCCGTTGAAGTTACTCGTATACTCTGGTGGAGTTGTCAAGGACGAGGATCTGCAAGGGGCTTTCAACCTGGTCGAAACCTCTTCGATCACCGTATACACCGGCGGCACGTTCTATCTTTATCCCGTAGGCGGCACCGGCCCCTATAGTACGGAGGTCTTCGATATCACCGTCGATCCTTTTGGTACCGGTGCAGGTAACTTTTACCTTTTGGGTGACGACGGGACCTATTTCAACGGCGGCAGTGCCACGATCGGTGGGCCTTTCACGGTGAACGTTCCCGCCACCACGGGGGGATTCGACGCTTCGATGACCGAGACCGCTCCGCCTTCGGCCGTGACGAACGCGGCTACGAGTATCGCTTCTACCACCGCCACCCTCAATGCCACGGTAGGCAGCGGCGGACAGGCGACGAATACCATCCAATTCCAGTACAGCACCAACGCTACGCTCAGCAGCGGGGTCACGACCGTTGCCGGCTCGCCCGCAACGCTTTCGGCGGGTCTGGGGACAAGCACGATCACGGCGGCGCTCTCGGGCCTGGTGGCCGGTACTACCTATTATTTCCGGGTGAATGCGACCAATTCGCTCGGGACGAGCCAGGGCAATATCCTCTCGTTCACTACCTCCTCACCGCCTCCCACCATAACGCTTACGCCCACCTCCCTGGCCGATGGCGTCTACCTTTCTGCTTATACTCCTGTAACCTTTTCCGCCGGCGGCGGTGTATCCCCATATACCTATAGCGCCGTCGGGTTGCCGCCGGGGATAACCATCAATGCCAACTCGGGCGTCTTGTCCGGTACGCCCACTGCGGCGGGTACCTATTCCATAGCTGTTACGGCCACCGATGCCTCTACGGGTCCCGGGTCGCCCTTTCAAAAGACGAACTTTATAACGCTGGTGATCGACAAGGTCCCGCTCACGATTACGGCCACGCCCGAGTCGATGATCTATGGGGGAGCCTTTCCAACCTTTGGTGTGACCTACAGCGGCTTTGTGGGCGGGGACAACGCCAGCAGTATGACGGTACAGCCCGCTTTGGGGATAGGCGCCACGCCCAGCTCGCCGGTGGGCACTTATCCCATCACGCCGTCGGGGGCGGTCGACCCGAATTACTCCATTAGTTATGTAAATAGTACGTTTACCATAACCCCGGCCCCGCTGTCGATCAAGCCGGCGGCAGCATCTATGACCTATGGGGGGACGGTGCCTGCGTTCACGGCCACCTATAGTGGTTTTGTCAATGGGGACAATGTGTCGAGCCTGACCACCACGCCTACCCTGACCACCACGGCGACGTCCAGCTCCCCCGTGGGGCCTTACCCGATCACGGCCAGCGGGGCGGTAGATGCGAACTATACGATAAGTTATAACAACCCCGGTACGCTCACGGTGGGTCAGGCGACACTAACGGTGACGGCCGATGACAAGATCATGCCCCTGGGCGGCCCGTTGCCAACGTTCACGGTGAGCTATAGTGGCTTTGTCAACGGGGACGACGTATCAAGCCTCACGAGTCAGGCGACTGCAACGACCTCGGCCACGGCGGGCTCTCCCTCGGGTAACTATCCGATCACGCCCAGCGGCGGGTCGGCCACGAACTATACCTTAAGCTATGTCAACGGCAACCTGACGGTACAGAAGGCCATACTGACCATAACGGCCAATGACAACACGAGCACCTACGGGTCGCCGCTGGTAGCCAATGGTTCGCTGACGGTATCCTATTCCGGCTTTATCAACGGCGACGGACCCGGAAGCCTGACGGTACCCCCCACCGTGACCAATACGGCTTATACGGGAGCGCCCGTAGGGACCTATGCGCTGATCCCAAGCGGCGCTGTTGACCCGAATTATACGATCGTTTATGTCAACGGAAACTATGCCATCGACCCGGCGCCGCTGAATATCCAGGCGGATGACGAGACGATGGTCTATGGGAGTACGGTGCCGGTGTTGAATCTCACGTATACTGGACTCGTCAACGGGGATGCAGCAGGGAGCCTGCTGACTGCGCCCGTTGTTTCGACGACGGCTTCTTCCGTCATGCCGGCAGGGGCTTATCCCATCACGGTGTCCGGCGCGGTGGACCCGAACTATACCATTACCTATACGGATGGAACGATGACCATAGGGCCGGCGCCGTTGACCGTTACCGCGGTGGGTACATCGATGACCTATGGCGGGACGGTGCCTGCCTTGAGTGCTTCCTACAGCGGCTTCGTCAATGGAGACGGCGCATCGAGCCTGACAACGCAGCCTATGTTATCCACGGCCGCCACCCCGAGCTCCCCGGTGGGGACCTACCCGATCACGGCGAGCGGGGCGGTAGATGCGAACTATATCTTTTCGTATGTACCCGGCGTGATGACGGTAGGCCAGGCGACGTTGACGGTGACTGCCGATGATCAAACGATGCCCTTTGGCGGACCCATGCCTGCACTAACGGTTAGCTATAGTGGTTTTGTCAATGGGGATGGGGTATCCAGCCTGGCGAGCCAGGCAACCGCGACGACGCCGGCAACGGCGAGCTCGCCTGCGGGGCCTTACCCGATCATCCCCAGCGGCGGGTCGGATGCGAATTATGCCTTTAGCTATGTCAACGGCACACTGACCATCGACAAACCCGTCCTGACGATCACGGCTAATGCCGCCTCGAGTACGTACGGGTCGGCGCTGGTGCCCGACGGTTCGCTGACGGTCTCCTATTCCGGCTGGATCAATGGGGATGGACCCGGCAACCTGACGACGCCACCGGTCGTGGCGAATTCGGCCTCGGTAGGTTCGCCTGCCGGAACCTATACGCTGACGCCTTCTGGTGCGGTGGATGCGAACTATACGATCCAATATGTCAACGGGACCTATACCATCAACCCGGCGAATCTAAGCATCCAGGCGAATAACGGGACCATGACCTATGGTGGTACGGTGCCGGCATTAAGCGTCACTTACACTGGTTTTGTCAACGGGGATGGGGTGTCGAGCCTGACGACGCAGCCCGCGTTAGCCACGACGGCGACGTCGGGGTCTGCGGCGGGAACCTACCCCATCACGGCGAGCGGTGCGGTGGATGCGAACTATACTATTACGTATGCGTCCGGGGCGATGACGGTGGCGCCAGCGTCGTTGGTGGTAACTGCCGATGCCCAAACCAAAGTGTATGGGACGCCGGACCCGAATTTTACGTATACGGTGAGCGGGCTGGTAAATGGTGACAATACCAGTGTATTCACCGGCAGTCTTACCAGGGACCCGGGCGAGAATGTGGGCACCTACCCCATTACACCGGGAACGCTTAGCGCGGGTGGCAACTATACCATCGACTTCACCGGTAGTTTGCTGACCATTACCAAGGCTTCACAGCAGATCAGCTGGACACAAAGCCTTTTAGTTGGGTGCGATGGTGTAACACAGCTAACGCTCACCGCGACGGCGAGTAGCGGGTTGCCGGTCACTTATGCTTCCGCGAATACGAACGTGGCCACCATTGCCGGTGATGTGTTAACCCTGGTACAACCCGGAACGGCTATCATAACTGCCAGCCAGCCTGGTGACGGCAATTATCTCGCGGCGACGGCTGAAAGCGATACCCTCATCGATCAATCCGCTTCTCTTGTCAGGGAGCATTGGGGCGATGTCCTGATCTTCGACAATACCAGCGGCGACTATGTGCAATGGCAATGGTATAAGAACGGGGCTGCGATTGCGGGAGCCACCGGTCCTTTTTATAGCGAAACGCCGGCGCTCAACGGACAATATTATGCGATGGCCACCAACAATACCGGCGCGGTTATCCAGACCTGTCCGTTGAATCTAAACCCCAGCTCAGCCGCAACCGGGGGTATCCAGGTCTTTCCGAATCCGGTGAATGGAGGTTCATCGGTAACGGTAACATGCGGTTATACTGCTGCGGCGCTACAGGGAGCCCTGCTGCAGGTCGTCGATATCTCGGGTAAGGTCTGGCTGCAAAATACAAATGTCCAACCCACCATGCAGGTTACTATGCCGGCTCCCGGTGGTATCTATATCATCAACCTGATCCTGTCGAACGGGCAGAAGGCAACCGTAAATGTGCTGGTGACTGATTAATCAACTATAGAAAGTAATAAAAATGATCCGGAAGACAGTTTTCATTAGTGTATGTTTTGTTTTTGCGGTGATCACCGCCGGAGCGCAGGAGTTGAATGTATGGCTCGATGGCGAATGGCAGGGGCTGTCCTATAAAGTGCAAAATGGCAGCAGTAGTCTGCAGCCGGGTGGTTCATTGGGTCTGGGATATACCTTCCCGCTGGCGCGTCACTGGAATATCCTCACGGGGGTGGCTGGTGGTTTCTATGGGACGAAGGCAACGCTGGCTGATGGCAAATACAGTTTTCCACAGGTCGACGCTACGGGTTCTGCATTCGAATACAATGTGGGCACTACCGGCTATAAGGAGACGCAACGCTTTTTCGCTTTCAGTGTGCCGCTGTTATTGCAGTATCATAGCTCCGGCTCCGGGACGCAATGGTATCTTAGCGGCGGGGGCAAATTGTTGTTGCCGTTCAACGCCGATGTCAAAGCATCCGCCGGACAGCTGAATCTCACGGGCTATTATCCCGATTTCAATGAGGTGCTGTCGAATCTGCCGCAACATGGGTTTGGTACGGTGGATAACTGGAGCGGCAGCACGACCTATAAGTTGAAAACGGCGGCGGCGTTGTCTGCGGAGGCCGGTTTGAGTTTTGCATTATCCGGTCATACCAGGCTTTATACGGGGGTGTATGCCGATTATGGTCTGACCAATATGCGGGGCAAAACCGGTAATTCAGCTTCGCTGGTGTCGTATAATGCGGATGGACTCACCGGTGTGCAGGCGGGAGGTGTGTTGAATGTACCGCGCACGGGGAATGCGCGGTTGCTTTCTTATGGTATCCGGGTGAAATTAGGTTTTGGGTCGTCTGGTAAGGGCAAGCATGATATGAAGCGGCCTGCGTCGGATCAGGCTAAACCTGCGGCGGAACAGCCGAAACAGATGCAGGACTCAGCGAAAGCGAAGGAGCAGCCGATGAAACCGCGGGAGCAGCCGATGAAACCGCGGGAGCAGCCGATGAAACCGCAGGATTCTGTAGCAACATCGATACCGCCGTCGAGGCCTTTGCGGGACAGTGAGGCTGTGCAAGCGGTGGAGCGGCCGGGCAGTGAGGCCGTAGAGACGATTCAACGGACTGTGGTATTTGGTATTTTGAACAAGGTCGATGTGCCGGAAGGCATGCAAACCCATTTAGATTCGGTGGCGGATATTATGAACAGATATTCCGATATCCGGATCGCTATTACGGGACACACCTGTAGTATCGGTACGGAAAGGGAAAATATCAAAATAGGGGAAGCGCGTGCCGGGGCTGTCGCGGCTTACCTGCAGCGCAAGGGTATCGACCGGAGCAGAATGGATATCCATTCCGCGGGCGAGTCCGATCCGCTTGTGCCTAATAGTTCACCTGCCAACCGCAGTAAAAACCGACGGGTGACGATACAATATTTGCCGCCGGCTAATTAGATGCCCGTTAGTAATGCTAACGCCTCACCACAAATGAAGCTACCCCGATCAACCCTGATGATGACGATACCCTGGCGGCATATGCGCCCGGCGTCAGGGATGGAGTGAACTGGATATTGAACGTTGACGTTGGAGACGATGTGTGTTTGATCAGCACCCCCTGATCGTTGTATACATCGATGGTGTAGACGCTTTCTGTGAGGCTGGCTCCCGCGACGCCCACACTGGTGATCGAGGCCGAGATGATGCTTCCATCACAAGGGTTGGGGAAGAGCGTAAGCCTACCGGCTCCGGCAATACTGGCCGTCACAATCCCGGAATAGGTGGCCACGCCGCTATAACTGACCATTTTCAGGCGATAGTAGTTCTCGCCGGGATTGGGGGTATAGTCGGTATAGGTGTATTGATGGCCCAGACCGGCACCGCCTTCCGTGGGGACCGTTGCGATTGCCGCGTAGTTCACTTCATCCGCGGATCGTTCCAGCGAAAAATAGCTGCAATCCGTTTCGGTGGCCGTGCGCCAGTTCAGGACGATGTCGCCCGACTGCGGGGTGGCAGTGAAGGATAGCAGATCTACGGGCAGCGTTGTAAAGGTGGGATTGACCGATCCCCAGTAAAAATTATTGGTCAGATTGGCGACGGAAAAAGTCGTTCGGTTGACCTGGGGATTGGTGGTGGTGAGTGCGTTAGTGCCGGCGGTCCCTGGGGCTGCTGAAGTCACGAGGGTCTGACGCAGGTCGCTTACGGCGTTGACGAAGCCGAAGCCGGTGCCTTCCGTACGCACGGTGAAAGGCATGGCTGCGGGCGCGGCTAAGATGCCATTAGTGGTCACGGTCCAATAAGAGTTAGATCGTACCTGGATCGTACTGGCGCCATCCGTAAAGGAGACGGCCGTGTATCCGGTGAGGCCGGCGTGGCTCACCTTGATCGTGCCTGCGGCGGTAAGCCCGGAGCTGCCGAAATAGATCGGCCGGTAATCTGTTGCGGTCCCCACGGGAAAAAGACCGGCAGTGGAACCAAGGGTCACGGCCGAAGTAGGAAACCAGCGCTCGATGTTCCCGCCGAATAAATAGGAGCCGGTGGTGAAATTCAGGGTGCCCGTGCTGGTCCCTGCCATACCCAGCGTCAGGTTGTTTCCGTCGAGATTGACAACGCCCGCGGTGAGGGTCAGGTTGCTGTTGACTGTCACGTTATTCGAGGGAACGATGACGGCCGGCACGGCGCCTGAAGTGTTGTTGATGGTGAGATTGTTGAATACGGCAGGCTCGGAGCCATTGATATTTTGCGCGACGCTACCTGCCATGATCACACCGGCCGTGGCCGCGGTCGAATTGTCGGTGAAGCTGCCATCGATCGTCAGATCTCCATACACCTTCAGCGAAGCTGTCCCACTTGCGGCGATCGTCAGCGAGGAAGCCGGGTAGGTATCGCTGATCGTTACATTCCTGGCGGAAGCCGCCGTCCCGGCGTTGATCGTCGGCATATGAGCGATGCCCGCGGAGTTGGTAATGGTAACATCCGTAGTACTGGTGGGTACGGTGAGACTGCACCAGTTGCTGGCCGTCTCCCAGTCGTTACTCGTACCGCCCTGCCAGCCGCCACCACTGAGGACCGTGATCTTTACCGCGGCCGAGGTACTCGTGCAACCGCCGCCGCTCGTCGTTGTGACTGATACCCTATACCAGGTGGTCTGCGTTAGCACTCCCGTGGTATAGGTGGAACCTGTGCTGGTCCCCGGGGCGTTGGCGAAGGTGACGCCATTCGTACTGCTTTGCCATTGGTAGGTTGGAGACGTTGCCGAATTGTCGGAGGTCAGCGTGATCGACGATGATGCCGCGCCGCTGCAGGCGGTTTGGCTTGTTGGGGTGATCGTATTAGTGAAAGTACAAGACAAGGTAGTGCCGGAGCACGGGCCCGTGCTGCAGTCATTGGTAGTTCCAAAGACAGTGGAGCCACCTGTGGATGTAAGGGAGCCCGTGGTATTGATGGTGCCGGAACCGCCGACCGTGACGTGGCCCGTTGAATTGGCGAAATTTCCATTTACGATCAGCGCACCATTGATGGTAAACGTGCCCTGGTTGTTCGTGTTGGTCAAGTTGCCGTTGATGATGAGGGCGCCGCCGGATTCGACGGTGATATTGAGGTTCGAGCTGTTCGTCAGATTTGTATAACCCAGGATGAGGGTACCGTAAACATTGATCGTTCCGCTGCTGAAAACGTTTGGGGTGCCGGAGGTGCCGCCTTCGAAGGTGACGGTGCTGGCTGCGCTAACGGTGATGGTATTGGTTCCCGCGGCGGGGTTAAATGTATATGCTGTTCCACCGGACTGATCCGTGGTATTGCTGTTGAATGTCACCGACCCGGTGGGTGACAGGTTCGCGTCGATGGTAACGGGGTTGTCTACTGTTACAGTACTGCCGGATGCCGGCACAGCGCCACCGGACCAAATGGTGGGATCGCTCCAATTACCACTGGTCTGGGTGGTTTGAGCAAAAGAGTGTCCTGTCAGGGCAATGAGAAGCCCTGCCGCCATAATCAGAGGTTTCATACGGTATTTCGAATGATGTCCGCATAGAACTAAACAAAACACTTATTATTTTATAGGGGTCTAAAATCAGACCCCGGGGTAGGGGACCCCGGGGGGAGTAAGGGTATAGTATTAGAACAATGACTACACGGCTATCTGTAAACGTTAGTGGGGCCGGTGTCTTTGGCTAAATTTATTTTTGTATTCCGAAGGCGTTAAGCCGACCACTTTTTTAAATAATTGGCGAAAGGCTTTGACGTCGACATAGCCTACCTCGTACATTACCTCACTAATATTTTTGCTAGTGGATTCGAATTTGCGTTTGGCGGCCTCCATCTTGATCCGCTGGATATAATCCGCCGGCGCCAGCCTGGTGGCTCTTTTGAAACGCCGGGAGAAATTGATCCTGTCCATCGCACATCGTATTGCCAGCTGATCCACGGTGAGCCGGTCGCCGACATGCTGCTCGATGTAGTGTTGCATGTTGCGTATCGCATCGTCTTTGTGGTCTTTGAGGCCATCAAAAAGGATAAAGGGAGATTGCGAGTTGCGGTCGATATCGATCTGCAGCATCTTGGCGCAATAAAGTGCCGCCTCGCGTCCGCTGTATTTTTCAACGATGTAAAGGGCCAGGTTTAAACTTGACACGGCGCCGCCGGCGGTATAGACTCCCTGCTGATCCGTAACGATCTTACTGGGCTGGAGGTCCAGCTCGGGGAACAGTTTTCGAAAATGGGCTTCGGCCTGCCAATGTGTAGCACAGACCTTTCCGTCGAGCAGGCCGGTGGCTGCCAGCAAAAAGGCTCCGGTACACAGGCTGGCGATCTCAGCGCCTTTCGCGTATTGGCGAACGATCCAATCGAGCGCTTTTTTGCTTTTGCGGATCGCGAAGTCGTCCTGCTCGCCAAAGCTTGGGAGGATGATAAGCCCGGGATCGGGGGCGTTGGCGGCGGGGGCTGTATTGGCTGGGCCGGCTGGCTGGTGCACCTGATCTGCCTTTTCTGGCTGGTCTGCCCGGTGTGCCTGATCTGCCTTTTCTGGCTGGTGTGCCCGGTGTGCCTGATCTGCCTTTCCTGCCGGGTCTGTGCCGTGCGCCTGATCTGCCTTTTCCGCCTGGTCTGCCCGGTGTGCCTCGTCTGCATCGTCGAGCGGGGCCACTTGCAGGCTAAAGAGGCTACCTGCTATGTTCTGTTTTAATGTCGTCCCCGCGAGGCGGATGCGGTAATAAGGCTGCTGGTCCCTGGTTTGGTGAAAGTCATTGGCTTTCTCGAATACCTCGACGGCGCTGAACAGACAACTGGGGTTGATCACCCCATCCGCGATCAAAAAGGTCACTGGCTTCATATCGACAAGTTGATTAGCAAAAAACTGTACAAACACCCCCTCAAGTTGCTAAGGGTACACCCTTTGGATTAAACGTGGGGCCGATACCTTTGGTTCTATAAAACAGAAGTAATGGGAAAATTAATCGCCCTCATCAACATTACCGCAGATGGTTTCTGCGATGCGGAATTAGTCAATGCGAACGCAGAGTTCCACGAGTTTGCCCACACGTTAATAGACGGTGCGGCAGGGGTTGGCTTTGGCAGGAACACCTTCGAGCTCTTTCAGCAGGTGTGGCCGGCGGTGTTGGAGAAGGAAGGACAGCCGGAGTCACAGGTACGGATGGCCCGCAGGTTAACCGAGACGCCGAAGCTGGTGTTTTCGCATAGTTTGGCCGGGCTCAGCTGGCGCAATTCGACGGTGGTGCGGTTGGCGAATGCTGACCTGATCAACCGCTATAAGGCCTCCGATTCGGGGGATCTGCTTACGATCGGCAGCCCGGGACTGGTCGCGGATCTGACGAGACAGGGTCTTGTCGACGACTATTATTTTTCGGTGCAGCCGGTGATTGCCGGCGCCGGCGGGGTCAGACTCTTTGATAAGTTGCAACTCGATGCCCGCGTGCCGTTGAAATACGTGGAGAGCAAGCCCCTTGGATCGGGGGTGATCATCAATCATTACCGGTTGTGAGCCGAATCCAATTCCTGGGCGCGTTTGTATAGCAGGGCGGCGGCCTCCTTGTTCCTGACCCTGCCGGTGGATAGCAGGTCCGCATAGAGCCTGTAGATGTGGGCATCTTTCGGGTAAAGGAGGGTCATGAGCTGATAGGTCTGCAACGCGAAATTCTGTCCATGCCAGTAGTCCCTGCTAAATTCGAGGGCCACCCGCTCGAATTGGTCTTCTCTCAACGTGTATTGGGCTGTATCGCCTTTTAGGAGATCGAGGTGCGCGACGGCATAGTCTATCCCTTGCCGGTAGAGGTCCCGGGCGAACAAGAAGCCGAGTGACTTGCGGTATTCTATCTGCTTGTCATTGATGATAGCCAGGATATCCCTATACATGCTGAGGTCATAGGCTACGTTGGACAATACGATAAAGGTCTGATGGCGGCTGATATTCCTTGCCAATAACGTGACTACACCGGGAGCCGAACCCGAATGCATGACTATCCACCCGCGTGTTGTATCCTGGAATCTAAACCAGCCGAGACCATAGGAAGTACCGTTGGCGGCCTGATTGTCTTTGCCATTGTTCGTCTTTACAGGGGTATAGGCCAGCTGGAGCGTGGCGGGTTTTAACAGGACACCGGCGTACAGCGCCTGATCGTAACGCAGGAGGTCGCCCGTGGTGCTGACCACATTCCCCGCACCCACGCCACCGGATAGATTATAGGCCCACTCCCGCTTTTCTGGCAACGTATCGGCCAGCTGCAGCTTCATTTCGTAGTGGTTGTTGTAGATATAATCGATGGTGCGATGCGGTTCTTTTGCCTGGGCAAGCGAAGTCTGGACATACGTGCTTGGCATGCCCGCGGGTATAAAGACGTGTTTTTTTAGATACACCGGGAAAGGCTCATGACTGAGTTTTGCGACGAGATCGGCCAGCAGTTGATATCCAAATGAGGAGTAGCTCCAGCGTTCTCCGGGCGTAAATAACAGGGACCTGGTCTTTGCATACTCCTCGATGGCCGGGAGATCGTCCGCATTGGTAAAAATGCTGTCGGGATGGTGGGCGACCAGCGAATCAAAGATGTCATCCGGCAACCCCGACGTGTGAGAAAGCAGCTGTCGGATGGTGATGGCCTTGTACGGGAATGCCGAAAAATATTTGCTATACGTATCATCCAGCTTTAGCTTACCTTTTTCCATTAACTGAAGGACCGCCACGCCTGTAAACGTTTTGGAGATCGACGCCAGGGCAAACCGGGAGCTATCATCCAGCGGTACCTGATTCGAAATGTCCTTGTAGCCATAAGACCTCTTGTAGACGATCTTGCCGTCCTGTGCAAGCAGAATATTCCCATTGAATTGATGATCCTGGGCTGCCTGGTCCAGGTAACGGTAGAGCGTCTGGATAACATCCTGGCCCTGTGCGCCGACGGCGATCAACAGACATACGAGGATGGCGGGGAGACCTTTTGGAAACGGCTTCATAAAGCGATGCGTTTCCCTAAAGACGCACAAACCGCCGGAATGTTGCCCGCTGCCTACGGACATGTGGGCGAGAGCCTTTTTATAGCACTTTAAAACTGGCCGTCGCGCGCTGATCGGCCGAGGACCCACCGACTACGACCTTGACCTGATCTTTCTCCGTTTCGAAGCGATGATGTGTCACATTCCAATACGCGAGGTCTTTTGGTGTAAGGCGGAAGGTAACAGTCTTCGTTTCGCCGGGTCGAAGGGTGTTGCGGGAAAACCCTTTGAGCTCTTTGATGGGCCGGGCGAGCTTTGAGTTTTCGTGGGTAATGTAAAGTTGGGCCACTTCGTCACCGGGAAGGTCACCCGTGTTCGTGATGTCCACTGTGATATTCATGGCATCTTTAAGGACCGGTGAGCTGAGGCGGAGATTGTCGTAACGGAACGTGGTGTAGCTAAGCCCATAACCAAAGGGATACAGGGGCTCGCCTTTAAAATACATATAGGTCCTGCCATGACGAATGTCGTAATCCATCATCGGCGGCAGCTGGTCGAGGGATTTCGGCCAGGTCTCCACGAGGCGGCCGCCGGGATCTACGTCACCAAAGAGGACGTCGGCGAGGGCATTGCCCAGCTCCTGGCTATTGTGGGTGAGATGAACGATCGCCGGCACGTGCTCGTTGATCCAGTTGATCGAATAGGGAAAGCTGCTGATGAGCACCACGATGGTATGCGGGTTGACGGCCATGACCCGTTCCACCAGGTTTTCCTGGGCCGAATCGAGATCGATTTGCTCGCGGTCTACGGCTTCGCGGCCTTCGCTGGGAACGGAGACTTGTTTCCACCCTTTGTTCTCGCCACCTACAGGATTGTTGCCAACGCACACGATGGCTATTTCGGAAGATCGTGCCAGGCTTATGGCGAGGTCATTATTGGTGGTGTGGTTGATGATCGTGCCGGTGGGTAACTTATCAATGATACCTTGCAGGGGGCTCACCGCGTAGCCGGACGAACCGCTATACCAGTCGGCGAAGACCTGCTCGCTGCGGGAGCCGAGGACCGCGATGCTATGCAGCTTCGTCTTGTCCAGCGGAAGGAAGTGATCGGCATTCTTCAACAGCACGATGGATTTCTGCGTGAGCAGCCGGACGAATTGCCGCCGCTGCGGGTCCATAAACGGTGGCTCGCCGCCGCGGATCTTTGTATAGGGAACGAGGGTGGAGTCGTCCAAGAGTCCGAGTTTGATCATCACGCGGAAGACGCCACGGAGGGTGGTGTCGATATCCTTTTCCGTGAGGAGATGCTGGTCGAGGGCACCTTTGACCCCGGCGCGGTAGTTATCGAGGAACTGGTTGATGCCGGCTTTGACGCACGCGGCAGCGGCTTGCTCCGGCGTCTTAAAATAATGATGGGCGGTGATGAGCATCCGGTACGCCCCACCGTCCGTGCAGATGATGCCGTCTTGCCCCCATTCCGCTACCGTGATCTTTCTTAAGGACGGGTTGACGGCCTGGGGAATGCCATTCACCTTATTATAGGAGGCCATATAAGCGCGGGAGCCGGCTTCGACGCCCATCCTGAAGGGGACGGAGTAGTATTCGCGCCAGAGACGTTCGTCAAAGTCAGAGGAGCTGCTATCCCGTCCGTCTTCGTTGCTATTGGCCAGAAAGTGTTTCATCAGCGAGGCTGCCTGCCAGTAGCGGGGATCGTCGCCCTGGAGACCGTGGACATAAGCCTGCACCAGGGTGCCATTGAAGAAGGGGTCTTCGCTATAACATTCTTCGGTTCTGCCCCAGCGTGGGTCACGGCCGAGGTCGGCATTCGGGGCGCGGATGACGAGGCCGCCTTTGCCAAGGGTTTGGTTGGTATACCGCGCTTCATATCCTTCAATCGCGGCTGCCTGCCGGATCAGCGCGGTGTCCCAGGTCTCTGCCATACCTATCGATTGCGGGAAGATCGTGGTTGCAATGGGCGTTTTTCTGCCCCAGCCGCCGGGGACGCCGAGCGCGAGACCATGCAGCCCTTCGCTGTGGCCGGTGCCTTTTAAACCCAGCCTGGGTATCGTGGGGTTGGTGCTGAGACAGGTGATCTTCTCGTCGATGGTAAGCAGGGAAAGGAGGTTGTCGATGCGTTTTTCGACGGGGAGGTCGCGGTTTTGGAAAGGGTAGTTCGGGGTTTGGGCTGCGGCGGTGGCTTGTGTCGCGGCCTGGGCATGCGCCCTGGTGTGGGCGAGGAGATGGCCGGCGAGGAGGAGGATAAAGGCGGTTTTTTTCATGGCAGGGTAAAGATAGGGGGTTATAGGTAAAAGCGGGAATTTGCCTGTTCCGCGTTGTACAACCATAAAAGTCCGCTGGCGATCATTCAGGAACGGATCGTGCAGGAGGCTAAACGTTTATTGATCTATACCGGCAAGCCCGCCAAGGAGATCGCGTATTATCTCGGGTTCGAGGAAGCCGGTGATTATTGGCCTAATTTTGTGGTATCAATTCAACTCTAAAATACCGAAAAATGAAAAGTTCTCCGTTGACCAGATTTGCCGCATGGGTAGCCGATCGCAACGTGCCGTTTGTCGTGATCACCTTTGGCATGGTCGTGATGCTTTTTTGGGCCGGCGCCTTTAAAATGACATCGGCCGGCGCCGAAGGCATTACTCCGCTTGTGAGCAATAGCCCGTTGATCGGCTGGGAATTCAGACTATTTGGGCCTTATGTCGGCTCCGATATAATCGGGCTTACCGAGTGGATCGGGGGAGCGCTGCTATTGCTGGGTTTGTGGAAACCGAAGGCCGGTATTGCCGGGGGTATCATCGGCGTGGTGATGTTCTTTACGACCAGCACCATGCTGATCACCACGCCGGGTACCATTATTCATTTGAATGGCATGGGCTATATGAATAATCTCGGCCTGTTCCTATACAAGGATATCATCAATCTCGGCGCATCGCTTTATTTGATCGCTTACTTCGGCAGCCGGGTAGTCAGGCAGCCGGCTGGCGCGGGTAAGGCGGCTGGTGCAGCCGGTGGGGCCAAGGCTTAGTTGCTCGTCAATTCCGTTTGGCTTCTGAGGACGGCGTCGTTGGATTGCCGTTGTTGCAGAATATTGATATATGAAAGGGCCCAAGGGGTCCCATAAACTTCGTAGGACTTCTGTGCCCAGGTCAGGGCGCCGTTGAGATCACCGTTGATCTCGCTGATGATGGCCATATTGTAATCGGCCCGGCCGGCCTGTTTTCTCGAGTGGCTATTAGTTGCTATGTCATGCCAGATCTTACCTGCGCCGTCCCAATCACCGGCCTGCGCCATGCGTCTGGCGATGATGAAGTCTCTGTTACCCCGTACGAAATAGACCCGGGATACCCGACAGGAATAGGGGATGATCCGGCTGGCATAACTCTCGCCGCATTTGTGGCCGGCCTTTATCACCTCTTCCTTGTGACCCAGCATGGCAATACCATTGGCAATGACGCCGCCCTGGATGCTGATGTTGCTGTAATATACATATTTGTCCAGGACGCTGTGCGAGGCGGGGTCATAGATGCGCCACCCGGTATTTACCTTTGTATTGAGGGCCCTACCCATACTCATAATGGCTAGAGGTACCTGCGATTGGACATCGAAGAGCTCCAGCGAAAATACGAGATCGGCATGGTTATCCCTGCATATCTTTTCAACGGTGTCCCAGGACATCGTGACAGGGAATTCTCCGGTGGCATAGGACCGCAGATCGAGATTGGTCAGCGCTTTCACCGAGGCGAAGCGGTTGCTGCTGATCAATGCGTCGGTGAGCCCGGTGACGCTGGCCGCGGATCCTTCTGCGTTCAGCTGTATGCTTTCGGCATTGACGGTCCGGTGGATGGCGTCGACGGTGCGGCTGTCATCGGCTGCACGGCTACGGTTTACCACGACCGCGGTTTTTGCGGCGGGTGGCAGACTTACCAGGGCGGGTTCCGTGACGCTCAGGGACATCATATTGGTGGAGCTGCAGGAATAGCAGACGATGACTATTCCAAGAAGAGTTGCGGGTATTTTCATAACCGTTTAGGTTTTAAAGGGATATCGAGTTCTCCCTTAATAACGGATAAGTGGAAGATTTAGTGCCTTTGGTGGGCGGCGGCTGGCGCGCGAATTGTAGATTATTAGTCATGTCATCGTCAGCTACCATCTTTCTTCTCGCTAATCTGGCTCTGGCATTTTACAATACCGGAACCATTTGGGCAATGGAGGTAGATATTTTCAGGTCATGGCGGCTGCTCGATAAGACGGCTTTCACTGCGGTGAGAGCGGCGCATTGGAAGAAGCTGCCTTACTGGGTCTTTATCCCCGTGGGAATGGCTTTTGCCGGGGCGGTCATCCTGATCTGGTATCATCCCGCAGGCTCGCCTTCCTGGGCCATTTGGGTGAATGTTTGTTCTCAACTTTGCTCACATCTTCTCACGGCTATCTTCTGGGGTCCCTGGCAGGCGCGGCTGGCCCATGATCCGCTGGCAGCAGAAAGCCCGCTGTTGCAAAAGATCCTGCGTACTCATTGGGTGCGGACGTTGTTGATCAACATTTATGCGGTCAATCTTTTGATTTGGACCGTGATCGTTATCCGGGCTTAGATGGGCGGCCGGTCGAAAAACTCTTTTTCCCCTATTGCGCTTCTCAGGCATCGCATGATAGACTCGTGGAAGTCGGTGCCTGCGGCATGCAGGGGGTCGATGGCCTTTACCAGCATGGTGCGGAGCTCGAAAAGCGCTTCGCGGTTGTATTTTTTTGAGCCTTTGACGAGGTCCAGCTTCATGAGCTCTTCCTGCTGATCCTGCTTGGGATTAAAGATCTCGTTGATGTGGCTGCACTGGTGGCAGACACCGTTCTTGTTGATCAATGCGCATCGGTGTTCGAAGATATCGGTCATGATGTTCCGTGCGTCGTTCAGGAGGTGTTTTATGATGGCTTCGGTCTTTTCGAGGATCTCGGCGATCTCCCTGGTTTGAAAATCGTAGATGTCCTTTAGGATCAGCGCGACCTGGTTTTCGATGGGCAGGGTCTTCGAGATGCACGTGAAACAATAGTCGATATGCTCCTTCATTTCATAAGTACCGTAGGGGGAGGTGTCATGAACCATCCAGAAGACGCGTCTGATCTCTTCGGAACCTATCGCTAAATCCGCGGCGCGGTCCTGGGCGTCGGTTTGCCATCTTCGCGCTTTTCTCAAATGATCATACGCCAGGTTCGTCGCTATCTTGAAGACCCAGGTCTTTAGTTCGGCGTGCTGGTTGAAAGTCGAAAGCTTCGAAAATGCCTTGATGAAGGTATCATGCGTCAGGTCGTCTACGTCATTGCGATCCGTGAGTAACCGATAGAGATACGATTTCAACGGGTTTTGAAATTCGGCAAACAGGGTCTGGAAGGCGTTTATATCGCCCTCCAGCGCCCTTTGTAGGATCTGTTCTTTTTCCATTTGGTCAAGTTACAACACGTTGAGTTTACCGCAATCTACGTCTACGATGTGGCTGTTGAGCACTATTCCTGCGTCGGAGGCGAGGAAGGCGGCGGTTTCGCCCAGCGCGTTCAGCGTGGGGCCGGTTTTTAAGATGTCGAAGGCTTTGTATTGGGCGATCATTTGCTCTACGGGGATGCCATACTGTTTTGCCGCGGCGTCGATCCAGCCGGAGATGCGTTTGGTTTCCATGAGGGCGCCGGAACAGATGCAGGTTACCTTGATGTCATCGGGGCCGAACTCGGCGGCCATCACCCGGGTGAGCCCTTCGACGGCACAGCTGGCGGCGGTGATGCCGGCCAGATTTGGGAATTTACTTTTTGACAGGGCGGCGGTGAGGAGCAGGATGGTGCCGGCGCTCCGCGTTTGGATCATGTACTTTGCGGCTATGCGCGAGGTGAGGAATTGGGAGCCGACGATCTTTTGCATGGGAGCCATGAATTGTTCGAAGGTAGCCTGGGTGGTGGGTGGACGCCCGCCCATCTCTTCGTAGCTGGCGCCGATGCCGTTGAAGACGATATCCAGCCTGCCGTTGTCCGCGACGATCTTTTTTAGGGCATTGTCGATCTGCGGCTCGTTTAGCGCGTCTACTTTAGCGGCTTCGGCGCGGCCGCCGGCTGCTGTGATCTTTTCGGCCAGGGCTTTTGCGGCGGCCTCGTTGCGGGCGGTGACATACACTTTTGCGCCATTGCGGGCGAATGAGCTGGCTACGGCTCCCGCGATCTCGCCGGAGGCGGCGAATACGACGGCTACTTTGTCTTTTAGATCTTGCATTTTGGGTGCTTTTATCTATGGACGAATGAGCCGGCCGAAACGATCGGGATTTATGGAACTTTTTTCTTTTTTATTTCATCGAAGGCCTCGAGACTATAGGAAAGATAGCGTTTCATGACCTCATCCGCCTCGGCTTTTGGCTGGGCGCCGGCGTAGGCTTTTACGATGGCGCTGATGGCGAGGGGTGGATTATCTCTGAAAATAAAATGTCCGCAACCATAAGCGGTGATGTCTTCGCGGTTAGGTTCGGCCGCTGCAAATTGACGGTGGCATTCCCGCCATCTTCTCGCCCAGGTCGAATCTGGGAAGTTGATCTCCGAAACCAACTCGATCGCCGGGATATTTGCCGGGAAAGGCGTTTTCCTCATCAGCGCCACCGTATTGGGGAGATTCATAGTCGGGTAATAGTTTGCCCAGTTAGTGTCTTTTTGGGCTGCAAAAAGCTTTTTTCTCAGCTGCGTAATGCTATCGACATAGCTATCCAGGAACCAGCAGGCCAGGTTGGCGTCGATGAGCACGGCTGCTTTCACGGTTGACGGGTGTCTGGCGGCATAGAGGGTGGCGCAAAATCCGCCATAGGAATGGGCTACGAGCACGATGTTCCGGTTATATCCCAATTTTTTAAGGGCCGTTTCGAGGCCTTCGATATCCTGGAGGAGGCCATGTTTCTCCAGGATATGGTTGCTGGTATCGAGCTCGCTCCCGCCGCTGCCGGCGCGGGCATAGGTGATCAGCGTTGCATGCGTGATCTCTTCTAAAGGCTTCAGAATGGTGTCGAATACGGTTTCGTCGGCGCCGGCGCCGCCTTCGAAGAGGATGGGCATGCCTGTACCTCTCGTGATGTGAAAGTTAAGGCGATGGCCGCCGACGTCTACAGCTGTGTCGTGGGTCTGGCAGTTGGCGCAGCCTGCTATGAGGCCGCAAAGGGCAAGCGTAAAAAGGTATTTCATTTACGCGGGATGCGTAAGTTGGGAGATTCCATAAGGAAGGACTGCCTTTAACGCAGCCAGCCGCGTTTATCCCACTCTTCATATTGCTGCTCGGGCATGCCGCAATTCAGCAGGATCTCTTTAAACTCTTCCGAATCGTGGCCCTCGATGGAATGGTCGATAGCATAGGCAAAGAATTCCGGGTCGACGGGGATGCGGCCGAAGAGGCGGCTGGTGGTAAGCAGGGCCGATGTTTTTTGCAACATCCCACGCGCCGTATCGTGGGCTCCATGGCTGCGAACCTGGTTCATGAACTGGGTGAAGGTTTTTTCGATGCCTTTTAGCCGCGTGTGGTCGAGGTAGTTGTCGTTCACGAAGAGACCTTCCCAGACATTCAGATCTGTTTCTGCTACTACCTCCTCTTTTTCCGTCACCGATAGAGGATTCAATGTCGGCATATAGACGTCGGCATAATGGTAAGTCAATTGCAAGATGGCGAGCGGAGTCTCGATATCCGTTTCGAGCAATGCGGTTACGATCGCTTGCGCCATTTCATGGGCGAGGCGGTCTGCCAGGCCCTCCAACCCTTCCTGGTCGTCCCAGGCGGCATACCTGAGTCGTTCCGCGCCTTGCGGGCTGACGTCTTTGATCTCAACCAACTTGCCGTTTTGATCGTAGGTGTAGTGACCCGTCAAGTCGTAATCGCCGGCTCCGGGCGCGCGGTTGTAGGAGATGTCCCTGACAATTCGACCGGTTTCGTATTCGTAGTGTTGAACGAAAAGAAACATGCTGTTCTTGTCCGCTTTTGCCGCTTCAATCGCCTGCTGGGACGTCATGTCCGAAAATTTAGATCCGCCGCCATTCGCTACAGCGTGTAAAAAGGCGATCTTAGTGCCTTCCGCGAATTCCATACGCTTGAATACATGCGGACTGCGGTAGCGTAAATTGTACTGGACGAATTCAACTTTCTCGGGGGCGTAGCGATAAAATCCTGCGCTGATGGGCTGTCCATCCTTGTTGATCGTTCGGCAATAGCAGGGGAGCCCATTTGCATCGAGGCTGTATTCCTCGTAGACCAGCGGCGCTTCGGCGGGAATCTCGTGCAGCAGCTCGTTGCCCGGCGGGAAGGCGTCCGGCGTATAGTCTTCGAGTTTGAAGCAATGCTCTGTCGCGTATTTTGCCGTGGTCGCCTTTTGTTGATATTCCGCCAGCAGGCCGATCTCATCGATTGTGCTCGCCCAGGCTGCTATGACTTCGTCGAAAATAGTTTTCATTTTGTTTTACTTATCGGTATTCCCTTATGCTAAGATATCAATTCGGTCGTTTGAAAGTGTATGCTTGCGGCGGCGCCGAAACCGGTTTTCTCCGGACACCGGGTGTTTCAAAAACGGACAGTTTTCGGCGGCCGGCGGCGGCAGGGCGCTGATTTGTAAGGTGTTGCGAACCCGGCATTTTTTTCGCGGTGAAATGGCTATGATAAAGAATCTATTACTCGTCGCCATACGAAATTTCCGCAAGGACTGGTGGTATAGCCTGATCAATATCCTGGGTCTCGTGATCGGCATCACCTTTAGCCTCTTTCTCATCTTTTACATCAAGGACGAACTGAGTTATGACCGTTATAATACCAAAGCGGACCGGATCTACCGCGTGGTATCCTATATAAAAGAGCCGGAGAGGGAGATGTCGAAGAATGCGGCTACGCAATATCCGTTGATTCCCGAACTCCGGAGAGACTATCCGGAGATCGAAGAAGCCGTCCGATTGCTGGGGACCGGTGACGGGGTGTACAAGAGCGGGGCGTCGGGCATTTATCAGGACAAGGTCTATTATGCCGACAGCAATGTGTTTCGGGTATTCACCTACCAATTTATCGAAGGCGATCCGCGGACGGCACTCGTCGAGCCTAATTCGATGGTGTTGACCTCGACGATGGCGGAAAAATATTTTGGCAGGACACAGGGAGTAATCGGTAAGGCGCTCAGGGATGGGAGCGGGGGCGTTTTTAAGATCACCGGTGTCATGGAAGACGTGCCCATGAATTCGCATCTGATCTTTCACGCGCTTATCTCGACAAGCAGTTTGCCGAAGGATTTTGCCAACAGCTGGGGCGGGTTTGGGCCCTTTTATAGCTATGTGCTGCTGAAGCCAAACACCAATGTTGCGGGTTTGGAGAAAAAAATGCTATCGTTATACGATAAATTCATGGCGCCGCTTTTTGCACCCTTTCATGTCAAGATCCATTATGGGCTGCAGCCTATCACCGCCATCCACCTGCATTCTCAGATGGTGAATGAGCCGGAGCAACTAGGCAACATGTCCTATATCTATATCTTTTCGGCGGTGGCGTTGTTCATGCTGCTGATCGCCTGTATCAACTATATGAATCTTACGACGGCGCGGTCCGCAAGACGGGCAAGAGAGATCGGCATCCGGAAGGTGACGGGCTCCGCGCGGTGGCAGCTGGTGGCGCAGTTCCTGATCGAATCCGCGCTTACGGCTTTAGTGGCCATGGCGCTGAGCGTGGTGCTGGTGGGCATCTGTCTTCCCGCATTCGATTCGCTTTCGGGGAAGTCGATGCTATTTGGGAATTTGCTGCATCCGGATACCTTCCTGATCTTACTGGGCGTCGTGCTTTTCGTAGGGCTGCTGGGCGGCAGCTATCCTGCCTTTTATCTTTCGCGTTTCAACCCGGTGACGATGCTAAAAGGTAGTCTGGCGAGAGGGTCGGGCAATGTAACGTTGCGCCGGGTACTCGTGGTAGTCCAGTTTTCGATAGCGATGATCATGCTGATCTGTACGATGGTCGTTCGCAGCCAGCTCCAATATCTGCGGAATGTGGATCTGGGGTTCAATCAGCAGCAGGTGGTGTCGCTCTTTGCAAGATCCAACAGCAGCAAGATCCTGGCGTTTGAGAACGAGCTCAAAAAGGACCCGCGAATTATTTCCAGCAGTACTTCGCAAAGCGTTCCGGGGAAACAGGCCAGCTTCAACCTTTTGTCTATGCAGACAAAGAACGGCTTTACGCAGGAAGGAGTGAGCAATTATGCGATAGACGAGAATTATTTCAAGACATTGGGCATGCAGATCGTAAAAGGGAGGAATTTCAACGGGCCGGGTGATACGCTGCGAAGCATCATCGTCAACGAAGCCATGGTAAAACGGTATGGATGGGCGGATCAGCCCCTTGGCAAAAAGGTCGGGTTTCCGGGCGATACTTCGGGTTTTTATTTTGAAGTGGTCGGGGTCGTAAAGGATTTTAACCAGAGCTCGATGTACAATCCTATTGCGCCTCTGATCCTTTTCTATAAACCCGACAATTATTTTATCCAGGTCAAGGTGCGGGCGACCGATATCGAGACATCGCTGGCGGATATCGGGGCGGCGTGGAAGAGGGATTTTCCCGATCTCCCCTTCTCCTATACGTTCCTGGATAAAGCCTTTTTTTCACAGTATTCGGCGGATGAAAGACGGGGAAAGATCTTTACTATTTTTTCGGGGATGACGATCCTGATCACGTGTCTCGGTTTGCTGGGGCTGATCGCGTTCACCACGGAGCAGCGGAAAAAGGAGATCAGTATCCGGAAGGTGATGGGGGCGGGTGTGGGACAGATCGTGCCGATGATCACGAGCAATTTTGTATGGCTGGTGGGTCTTTCCTGTGTGATCGCGTTCCCTGTCGCGGCGTGGTTTATGGCCCAGTGGCTAAAACTTTTTTCTTATAGCACGGGGCTGACGGCGATGCCTTTTGTGCTTTCCGCGCTCACGGTTTTGGGGATCACGCTGCTTACCGTGATCTATCATTCGATACGGGCGGCTGTTGCCAACCCGGTGAAGGGGCTGCGAAGCGAATAAGACAAATTTTGTATATCTGCTTGAATCTGGGTAATTTTGAGGTGTCCATATGATGAACGGATGAATGACTGCGCATCCTTAAATGATTTAGACCTGCTGCGATTGCTGCAGCAAAGCGATCCCACCGCTTTCCAGGAGCTTTATAACCGCTATTGGAGTAAGCTCTATTACCTTGCACATAAACGGCTCAAGTCTTCAGTGGCTGCTGAAGAGATCGTTCAAAACGTTTTCCTGACGATTTGGCGCAAGCGGACGACCTTGCGGATCGAAGACCCGGCTGCTTATCTGGCGGCTGCGACGAGGTATGCGGTTTATCATTATCTGGCGGCGGAGAAGCGGCGGGCGGAAAATGAAGGCGTTGCGGGAAGGCGATCGCCGGGGGTCGTCGCCGGGGAGATGTTGATCGATGATAAACAGCTGTTGGAGATCGTCAGGCAGCAGGCCAATGAATTGCCCGAAAAGTGCCGGCTGGTGTTCATCTACAACAAGCTGGAGGACCAGACCCTGCCAGATGTCGCCCAACGGCTCAACATTTCTGTAAAAACCGCCGAGGCCCATCTGACGAAGGCGTTACGGCTGATACGGTCGAGGCTGAAGGATAGCGCACTTTTTCTTTTTTTCTGACTAAGGGTAAATGTACCTTTTGTCACTCATCTAAATAAAGGAACCTCTTGGACAGAACGTTACTGGCTGAACTCGCCCACCGGTTTTTAGAAGGCACCGCTACAGAGGAGGAGAAGACTCTGTTGCATCAATGGTTCGACACGGCCGATAAGGAGGCGATCGAGCTGGTGTTTCTGCCCGAACGGGAGACGGAGGAGGATGTGCAGAAGCGCATCTTTGCCGGGTTGCAGCTGGCCATAGCGGAGGAGCCTGGTGAGCGCCCGGCGGCCGAGCCCGTTGAGCCGGCTGTTGCGGCCATTCCCGTAGAACGTTCGCCTGCCGCGCCCGCACCCCGCCGGATTGGGCGGTATACCCGCTGGATCGCGGCGTCGATCCTGGTGGTCGCGGGGGTCACAGGACTCTATTTTTGGAAGGCCCACAAGACGGGTACGGCGGCCTGCTGTGAAGTACCCGTGGCGGCTGTGCGGAAGGACCTGCCACCGGGGGGTAATAAGGCCACGCTGCTGCTGGGCGACGGCTCGACGGTGAACCTGGGCGCGGCGCAAAACGGGGTCATCCGCCAGGTCGCGGGAGCGCGGATCGATAAACAGGACGGAAAGTTGGTCTACTATGCTGCGACTAACACGGGGACGGCGGGTGCCGCGAAGACGGGCGGTGCCGGGGCGATGAAGGCGGCGGCGCCGGAGATGAATACCATCCAGACGCCCCGCGGCGGGCAGTACCAGGTGGTGTTGCCGGATGGCACCAGGGTATGGCTCAACGCGGCCTCGTCCCTGACCTATCCCACGGTGTTTACGGGGCCGGACAGACGGGTGCAGCTCAATGGGGAGGCTTATTTCGAGGTGGCCCGGAAGAAGGACCAGCCTTTTTTGGTGGCGGCCGGCAATATGCAGGTCAATGTGCTGGGTACGCATTTCAACCTGATGGCCTATGACGATGAGAACGCCATCAAAACGACGTTGTTGGAAGGAGCCGTCAAAGTGACGAAAGGGGATGCCTCCTATATGCTGCAGCCTGGGCAGCAGGCCTCGCTGGACCGGTCGTCGGGGGCTTTCAGGATACTCGCTGTGAATGTGGACGAGGTGGTGGCGTGGAAGAACGGTGTCTTCGAGCTGGGCGGCGAGACGATCGAACCCGTGATGCGCGAAATGGCCCGGTGGTATGATGTGGACGTCGAGTATCAGGGGAAGACGAACGAACATTTCAGGGGTACCATACCCAGGAGCTCGAATGCTTCCGAGGTGTTCAGGATGCTGGAACTCACAGGCGCGGTTCATTTTACCATTGAAGGTAAGAAGGTCATCGTAAGACCTTAAGGTAGTTGTGATAAAAGATCAAACGCTTGCCGATTATGAAGTTAACTGCTTTCCTGGTGCTCATTTTCTGTATGCAGGTCAGCACCAGGGTATATTCCCAGAAGGTCTCTCTTTCACTTACCAACGTTTCGCTTGAGAAGGTTTTCAAGGAGATAACCAGGCAAACGGGATATAATTTTCTGTATACGGATGAGGTGCTGAACGGTGCGCAGAACGTGGATATCAGGGTCCGGAATGTCCCGCTGACTGTGGCGCTGGACCGGTGTTTCAGGGATCAGCCGCTGACGTGGTCGATCGTGGAGAAAACGGTGGTCGTTCAGCGCAAGGCGGATTATGCGCCACCGCCGCCCGGCACGGATGTCCATGGCCGCGTAACGGATAGTGCCGGCAAGCCTATGGCGGGTGTAACGGTAGCGCTTGCCGGCGGCAGAAAGGGTGTGGAGACCGATGAGGATGGCCAGTTCACGTTCACTGTTCCTCTCCACTCGATCCTGCACTTTAGTTTCGTGGGTTATGAAGGGGTCGATATGTCCGTCGACGGCCGGACGGAGGTAAATGTGACCTTGCACGTCAGCGGTACTTCGCTCAATGATATCGTATTCATCGGGTATGGGTCGCAACGGCGGAAGGACATCACCAGCGCCATCTCGACGGTCCCGGTATCTGACGTGAGTGTGAGACCCGTGGTGAGTGCGGCGGAGGTCATCGCCGGCAAGATACCCGGTACGCAGATCCTCCAGCCTTCGGGGAAACCGGGGAGCGATTTCACGGTCTTTGTCCGGGGTATCGCGTCGCTTACGGGAAATACGCAGCCGCTGTATGTCATCGATGGGGTGGTGTCATATGATACACATAGCCTCGATCCCAATACCATCGCATCTATCAGCATCCTGAAGGACGCTTCCGCCGCGGGGATCTATGGAGCCGCGGGGTCTTCTAACGGGGTAGTGCTGATCACGACGAAGAGAGGCATCAAGGGCAAGACAAGGGTAGACGTGAATGCCTATACGGGCTCACAGGAGATTACCAAAAAGATCAAATTGTTGAACAGCGGACAGCTGGCGACCCTGCTGACGGAGGAACAAGTCAATAGCGGCAATACCGGCTTTTCCATCCCCGACTCGACGGTGACTGCCAATAACAATAACTGGCAGGACCTGATCTACCGCAAAGCGCCCATGACGGGGATCAACGCCGGTTTCTCGGGAGGCGGGGATAAGGGAACGTATTATTTTGGTGTGGGGTACGTGAACCAGGATGGGATCGCGGTTACGTCCAACTATAAACGCTATTCGACCGTTCTCAATCTGGACCAGCAGATGACCCCCTGGCTGAACGTAGGTACACATATTTCCTATAACAGGACGGGTTATCACGACGTCTACGATAATCAGCGAACGCAATACAATGGTTCTGTGCTTAGCGCGCTGAATACGCCGCCCTTTAGTCCCATCTACAATACGAATGGCGACGGTACGTATGGGTTCAGTCCGTTTACACAGGGTTGGCTCAATCCCATGGGGGATATCTATGGGACCAATAACTATACCATCGGCAATAATATCCTTGGAGATGGGCATGTCGTGATCAGGCTGCCTTTCCATCTCAGCTTCCGGTCGCAGCTGGGTATTACGCTCGAGAATGGCTATCAGACCGTTTTCCAGGACCCCCGACTTACGGAAAGCGCCAGACAGCTCGGAGGAGTAGGCAGCTATTATACGTTGGAAAGTTTCCGCGATATCTGGGATAACACGTTGACCTTTGACTCAAAGAGCGGCAAACATTCGCTCAATGTGATCATCGGGTCGAGCGCTTCGAAACAGCAGGACCATTCCTCGGCGCAGAGCGGCTATGGTTTTCCGAGCTATTCCGTACAGGTGTTGTCCGCGGCTTCTACCTATACGTTGAACCAGACGTTTGCGGACGCGTGGACGCTGGAGTCCTATTTCGGCCGGGCGAACTACTCGTACAACGACAGATATCTGCTCAGCGCTTCCATCCGGCGCGACGGTTCGTCCAGGCTCGGGATCCAAAATCAATGGGCCGATTTCCCGGCTTTTTCCGCCGGCTGGCGCGCGTCGGAGGAAGCGTTCCTGCGGGATGTGAATTGGCTAAGCGACTTAAAATTCCGGGTAGGATGGGGTGCCACGGGAAATCTTCCCGCGGATCTATACCCCTCGTATAGCCTGTTGAACGGCGGCAACAACTATGCCTTTGACGGGACAACGCTCGTTACCGGGACGGCGCCGAGTGGTCAGGCGGGTAACCCCGACCTGCTGTGGGAGGAGACGAAACAGTTCAATGCGGGTTTCGATCTCTCCGTGCTGAATAACCGGTTGAGCCTTTCCGCCGACTACTATATCAAGCGTACGCATAATCTTATCCTCGACGTACCCGAGCCTCAATCTACCGGCGTCAGTACGGAGGAGGAAAATATGCCCGGATATGTACAGAACCGGGGTATCGAGTTTCTGCTCTCGGGGGAAATTGTTCGGGGCCGGGGTTTGAACTGGACGAGCGCCTTCAACATGTCCTTTAATAAGAACATCGTGGTATTGCCGCCGGGAACTTCGCCTATCCTAACGGGTTATATCCAGGATATCGGCGGCGATGCGGGGATCGTAAAGAGCGGTCTGCCGCTGGGTTCCTTTTGGGGCTATATCGACGATGGCGTCAATCCGCAAACGGGGAATATCAATTTTAGGGACCTCAACCACGATGGAAGGATCGACCCGGATAACGACAGGACCTTCATCGGCAGCGCGCTACCGAAGTTTACATTCGGGTTTTCCAATATCCTGAGTTACCGGCATTTCGAGGTGAATGTTTTGATCGACGGGGTCCATGGCAACAAGATCTTCGACGCCACGCGGATGGAGACGGAAGACATGACCGATATGGTGAACCAGACTACGGCTGTTTTGAAACGCTGGGAGAAGCCGGGCGATATTACGCACATACCCAGGGCGATGTATGGGAGCAGCGCGCCGGCTAATTCCGTGCCCAACTACAGCATCTCTTCGCGTTGGGTGGAGGATGGGTCTTTTTTGCGTTTTCGACAGTTGACGCTGGCTTACAATTTCGATAAGAAATGGCTCGGCGGCGCGGGGTTGGGCGGGTTGCGGTTGTATGTGACGCTGCAAAACTTTTTTATTTTTACCGCCTACAAGGGCTATTCTCCCGAGCTGAACGTGACCACGACCTCCAATGTCGTGAATTCGAGTACGATCGCGAACCTGGCGACGCAGCAGGGGTTTGATCATGGTACGTATCCACAATATAAATCGATCACTTTTGGACTTAATGTGTCGTTGTAAACTTACTATTATGTTTAAAAGCTATATACCGCTGCTTGTTGTTCTTTTGGGGCTTGTGGCTTTTGGCGGTTGTAAGAAGAGCTTTCTGGGTCAGACGCCGCAGAACGCCGTCTCCTCCGGCGATTTCAAAAGCGCTTCGGATGCGGAGGCGGCTATCGTAGGGGCTTATTCGCTGATGGCCAACAGTACCTACTGGTATTATAACTGGAACTATCTTATCGACGGGGATGTCCGTTCGGATAATTGTTATTCCGGCGGGAGCGCGCCCGATATCGACGGGGTGGACAATTTCACTTCGGTGGCGACCGATAACCAGCCGGTCTCGGAGGATTGGTATGAGTTGTATATGGACATCGGGGCGTGCAATATGATCCTCGATAATGTGCCCGGGATCGCCGACCCGTTGCTGACTCCCGGGCTGAAGGCGCAGATCCTTGGGGAGGCGAAGTTCTTGCGGGCGTATCATTATTCGCATTTGGTGCGCAATTATGGGCCGGTGATCCTGCAGCTGCATACTATTTCGGTGGACCCGAATACGTTGAAGGCTCGCAGTCCGGTGGACAGCGTGTATGCGCAGATCATCAGCGATTTGAAGGATGCGGAGGCTTCGTTGCCGGTGGCTTATGGCGATCAGGCTTCCAGCCATTCGCGGGCTACGCGGGGCGCCGCCGAAGCGGTGCTGGCCAAGGTCTATGCGCAGATGGGCGACTACCAGGACTGTCTCGATTATTGCAATAAGGTGTTGCCGCCGTTGTATGGAGGGACGGGTACGGCGGGTTATCAGCTGCTGGCCAAATATGACTGGCTATTCGACAGTCAGCACAAGAATTCTGCCGAGTCGATCTTCGAGCTGCAGCATACGGAGGGCACGATCACCCACGGTTATGCGCAGGGGCTGATGCTGCCGCCCAGCGTTCAGGCGCAGTATTGGGTGAAGTTTGCACCGCCTACGCAGGACCTGGTTCGGGCATTCAGAGCGGCGGGGGATTCGATCCGGCTGGCGTCGTCGATCACTTGGCAATTTAATGGACCGGGTACGGCCAATCCGGTGGCGTCGCCGGCGCATTATGCGACTGCCGATACGATCCCTTATGTGTGGAAGATCGGCAGGAACTGGCCGGGGGGATGGAGTGGCGGGAGCGGGGATAACCTGGTCTTGCTTAGGCTCGCAGATATCATTTTGTTGAAGGCGGAGGCATTGAATGCGTTGGGGCAGACGGCTGCGGCTATACCGCTGGTGGATGCTGTGCGTGCGCGGGTGAAGCTGGCGCCTATAACGGCGGTTTCGGCTTCGGATGTGGCATTGGCTGTTTTGAATGAGCGGCGGTTGGAGCTGGCGTTTGAAGGGGAGCGGTGGTATGATCTATTGCGGTTTGGGGCGCAGTATACCATCGATGTGATGAATAATGAGCTCGATGGGAATGGGGTGAATCTGGGGTACCAGGTCGATGCGCATAGGCTTTTGTATCCGATCCCGCAGAATGATCGGGATAATAATCCGAATTTGACGCAGAATTTGGGATATTGAGTGTCCTGAATGGACGCTGATGTCAAATTAGTTCTTTGATTTCGAGTGTTCAATGCTCTGCAAACGATGACGGCGGGCCCGTCGGGGGCGGTTTTCAGGAGCAGCCCTCAAACCACCTTTAGCTGCTGCAATTAAGAGTTGTGGTAGTGAGCATCAAAGGAAAAGGCAGGACTACCTGTCAGGTGAGTATTAAGAAGACGAACAAATGTGAACTGTCATCTGAGGCGTCGAAAGTGTTAGATGATGTCAAAACCAATGTGCAGTATCGATGTTGGGAAAAGCGGCAAGGTCACCTGATTACTGTTGTTGCGGCATCCGGCGTATAGACGGCGTGAGCTTAATACAGGCGTTTACCGGGAACAGGAGAACCTGTCGTCGGGATGGTAAGAGAAAATATCAAGCTGCAAGGACAGCAAGATAGAAAGTATCGATGACCGGCACAGGGGCAGAAGCCCTCGCAGTAGTGAAGAAGCTTCTGTAATGGGAGTGGAGCGAAGGGGGGCTGTTATCAAGTTTTTAGTCACGGACGAAAACTGAGGGCAACCTCAGGAGGTACGAAAGTGAGCGAAACAAAACCGTTTAGTATTAGTCGGCGACTGGTGAGCATGGCCTATCAGAAGGTGCGCTCGAACAGGGGAGCCGGAGGTGTGGATGAAGTGAGCCTGGAGAAGTTCCACGAGGACTACAGGAATCACCTGTATCGCCTGTGGAACCGGATGAGCTCAGGCAGCTATATGCCGCCGCCGGTGAAACTGGTCGAGATCCCGAAGAAAGGAGGCGGACTAAGGCCTCTAGGCATACCCACGATAGCCGATCGGATTGCCCAGACCATAGTAAGAGGGCTACTAGAACCAGGACTGGAGTTGATCTTTCACGAGGACTCCTATGGCTACCGACCCCGCAAGTCAGCAGCGATGGCGTTAGGAAAAGCGCGGGAACGCTGCTGGAAGCTTAACTGGGCGGTGGACGTGGACATCAAGGGGTACTTTGAGAACATTCCGCATGACCTGTTGATGAAAGCAGTCAGGAGGCATTGCCGGATTGGATGGATGCTATTGTACATCGAGCGGTGGCTGAAAGCGCCACTGCGAAAGGTAGATGGAACGATAGTAGCCCGGATGAAAGGGGTTCCGCAAGGATCGATCATTGGGCCCGTACTGGCCAATCTGTACCTGCATTATTGCATGGATATCTGGCTGGATCGGGAGTTCCCAAAGTGTCGGTTCGAACGCTATGCCGACGACGGTGCGCCAAGAATGCTGCTATCGGGCTGATAGTGAGCAATGCTTGGATAGAGATGGCGGAAGGCCCGCCGGGACCGGCTTGCAGGAGTTGGTCTCAAACTACCGTAAGCTGCAAAAGTTAAA
>Ga0134128_10000640_pt1 | contig 47815 bp, 56 predicted proteins | sample KB31754_FD_96462 | JGI IMG/M metagenome (GOLD analysis project Ga0134128, IMG submission 96462) | Terrestrial soil microbial communities with excess Nitrogen fertilizer from Kellogg Biological Station, Michigan, USA - KB3-175-4 | ecosystem: Environmental > Terrestrial > Soil > Unclassified ...
CTGGCGATTACCGTCGTCTCTTTCGAGACCAAACGATCATCGCCGTAATCCGGCCTGCAATGCACCGGAGTTTTACCAGCAGAAGGATCATAAGGAGATCCCTCCTTTCCAGCTTCGTGTGGAAGGCCCGGTCTTCACACCGGGCTTTCCCGTTTGAAGCTCCAAAGGCTTCTCACAGGAACCGGCCCAAACCACACTCCCCTGAAAACTGAACCCGCATAGTAGCAGGATTTAACGTTAGCGCCACCTCGCCCCTACCTGTGAAACAATAAGTCTTCCCATGTCTTCAACCTCGCCGTCCGGACAAGAGAAATACGCGTGGTACCGCGAACTGAATCGCTATCACTGGTTTGTCCTCGTCGTCGCCATTCTGGGTTGGATGTTCGACACGATGGCGCAGCAACTCTTCAACCTCGCTCGCGTCCCGGCGCTCCGCGAGTTGATGGGGCCGGGCACATCGGCGGCGGTTATCTCTGAGCAGGCGGGCATTTCCACGTGCGTCTTCATGGTGGGGTGGGCCAGCGGAGGCATCATCTTCGGCATTCTCGGCGACCGGCTCGGCCGCGCCAAGACGATGATGCTGACCATCCTCACGTACAGCCTTTTCACCGGGCTCAGCGTACTCTCTAAAACGGTTTTCGACTTCAACGTCTACCGGTTCCTGTGTGGACTCGGCGTGGGCGGACAGTTTGCCGTCGGCGTCGCCCTGGTGGCTGAAGTCGTCCCGCAGCGTGCGCGCCCTTATGCGCTCGGAATGGTGCAGGCCTTTTCCGCAGTAGGCAACATGGTGGCTGCGCTTACCGGGATCGTCCTCGGGCTGATGGAGCAATCAGGCTCGATCGCTGGGGCGTGGCGGTGGGAGTTTCTCGTGGGCGCCCTTCCCGCGCCGCTCGCGCTGGTCGTCTTCAAGAAGCTAAAGGAACCGGAACAGTGGGTGAAAGCGCGCGCCGAGAAGAAACGCATGGGCTCCTTCGCCGATCTATTCTCGGACCCCCGCTGGCGGCGCAACTCCATCACCGGACTGCTGCTGGCATTCGCCGGCGTGGTCGGGCTCTGGGGCATTGGCTTTTTCAGTTACGATCTCTTCCGTCCCGTTCTGGAGCGCACCTTCCGCGCGGAAGGAATGACCGGGACCGCTCTGGCGGGCAGAGTTACCATGTGGATCGGGTTCACAAGCCTGCTCCAGAACCTCGGCGGGTTTTTCGGAGTGCACGGCTTCACCTGGCTGAGCCAGCGCCTCAACCGGCGCAAAGCATTCGCCATCAGTTTCGTCGCGGCGGGCCTCACGACGGCATTCACGTTCTGGAACCTCAGCAAGATCAGCGACATCTTCTGGATGATTCCGCTGATGGGCTTCTGCCAGCTTGCGCTATTCGGTGGTTACGCGATATACCTTCCGGAGCTCTTTCCGACGCGCTTGCGCAGCACCGGCACAAGCTTCTGTTATAACGTCGGACGCTTCTTCGCCGCCGCTGGACCGTTTACGCTTGGCATGCTGACGCGCAACGTTTTCGCCAATCATGCCGAACCGCTGCGTTACGCGGGCGTGACGATGTGCCTGGTATTTCTGGTGGGATTGGCCGCCCTGCCATTCGCGCCGGAGACGAAGGGACAGCCCCTGCCGGAGTAGACGAGATTCCGCTCGCTACGAACTTCACCACGGAGCTTTTCGCGGACCTCTAACTTTCTCCTGTTATGCTGTCTATTACATGGCCGCCAATACGGCAACGGGGAATCACATCGCCGACCTTTTGTCGGATCGCGGCGTGCGCGATTGCCTGCAGTTCTTCACTCGTGAGAAGCAGTGGATCAACGAAATTCACCTGCAGCTTTGCCGTGTCCCGGCCCTGACTCTGATGGAACAGGAGCGCGCCGCGTGGTTCCTGGAGCAGTTCCGCGCGCTCGGCTGGGACGCCGCCATTGACCGCGCCGGTAACGTGATCGCAACCACCGGCGAAGAGCCCTACATCGCCCTTACCGCGCACCTCGATACCGTGCTCGCGCCGCGAAATAAGGACGATATCTCCGTCGACGCGGAAGGCCGTTTTCGCGGACCTGGCGTTTCCGATAACGGCGCCGGACTTGCCTCCCTGCTGTCCGTCGCGCGTGCCTGGAACGAGTGCCGCAATTTCCCCCCGTTTTCACGAGGATTAATGCTGGCCGCCAACGTCGGCGAAGAGGGCGAAGGCAATCTGCTCGGCATGCGCTACCTCTGCAAGCAGTCGCCGTACGCAAGGAAGATCGAAGCTTTCCTGATCGTCGACGGCGCTAACATCGACCACATCACCACGCGCGCGCTTGGCAGCCGCCGCTTCGAAATGCAGTTCGCCGGCCCCGGCGGCCACAGTTGGAGCGATTACGGCGTGGCCAATCCGCTGCATGCTCTTTGCCGGGCGGTCGCCCTCTTCGCTGAAAGCCGCATCGACCCCACTCCGAAATCCGCGTACAACGTGGGACTCATCGATGGCGGGTCAAGCATCAACACGATTGCACAGTCCGCCCGCGCCAAAGTGGACATACGCTCGGAAAGCAATGAGAAGATTGCCGAGTTGGTGGACCTTCTTTCAGGGTCCGTAGACCGTGCCCGCGATATCGAAAACCAGCGCGCTACCGGCGGCAAAATCACCGGGCGGCTGAAGGAGATTGGCGCCCGGCCCGCCGCCGCGCTTGCCGAAACACAACCGATTCTGCAGTACATCCGCGCCGTGGATGCGCATCTCGGCATACGCTCTCACCTGGACTGCTCATCCACCGATGCGAATATTCCTCTATCGCTCGGACTTCCGGCCATCGCGATCGGCGCAGGCGGCGTAGGCGGGGGCGCGCACACGACTCAGGAATGGTACCGTCCCGAAGGCCGCGATCTCGGGCTGAAGCGAATCCTGCTGGTTATGCTGCTGCTGATCGGCGCGCCGGCCGAGCGTAACCTCGCCGGATGAGCCGCCGGTCTGTCGCCGATCTCGCTCTCGGATGGAATGCGCTCGTCTGGGGCGCGACGTTCGTGCTCGTAAAATCGGCGCTCGCGAACGTTTCCACACTCCTGTTTTTGGCCCTGCGATTCGGACTTGCGACGGTCGTTCTCGCGATCTGGTTCGCCGCCCGCCGCAGTCGCGTCTCATTGCGGTGGAATCAGGTAGCCGCCGGAGCAGTCGCCGGATCATTCCTCTTCGGCGGATATGCGTTTCAGACACTGGGCCTGCGGCTTACGTCGCCGTCGCAATGCGCGTTCATTACCGGACTTACGTCTGTAATGGTACCTTTGCTCGGTTCACTCGTCTATCGCAACAGGCCCCGTATCAGTGAGGTGGCGGGGGTCGCAATCGCGGTCGCCGGACTTGGACTGATGACGCTTCAGGGCGCGATCAGTTCCATCAACCCGGGCGACCTGCTAACGCTTGCCGGCACGGCCTGTTACGCCGCCCACATCGTGAGTTTGGGACATTTCTCCGAAACGATGAGTTTTGAGGTGTTATCGGTATCGCAGATCGGCGCGGCGGGTGTTTGGGCTCTCGTCTTGTTCCCTTGCGTGGAAACGCCCCACGTCCTCTGGCGTCCGGCTGTGGTCTGGGCGATACTAATAACAGGTTTCTTCTGTACCGGGCTGGCATTCACCGTGCAAGCTTGGGCACAGCAGTACACCACTTCAACCCGGACGGCACTGATTTACATGCTGGAGCCGGTGTTCGCCTGGATGACATCGTTCTTTGTATTGGGTGAGGGTCTTTCAGCGCGCGCCGCAGCCGGAGCGATTCTCATTCTCGGCGGAGTTCTGGTGGTGGAGCTGAAACCGTTACGGTAACGGGGACATCCATCCTGTAAGCGACGGAATATAATGATTTCGGTTCAATCCTGCCTAGGAGTTAAGAGGTTCCGATGAGTTACTTTGACAAATTGCGCACACAGAAGCTGCTTTCGTTCACGCTGATCCTTTTCACTCTCTCGATCGGTATCGTGATCGGCACCCTGATCACGACCAATACGGGGGTGAAAGCGGCCAGAGACAATACCGCGGCGCCCGGTGCGACACCGCTCGTCATTCCCAGTCCCGTGGAGTTATCGACGACGTTTTCGCAGATCGCCAAGATGGTGGAGCCGAGCGTCGTAAACATTTCAACTACGTATCTCCCGAAAGTGTCTCCTCAAAGCCGCAATCGCGGTAACGGGCGTCGCCAGGCTGTGCCTCCCGACGACGAGGATCAGGGCGGCAACGGCGGTATGGACGAATTTCTCCGGCGGTTCTTCGGCGGGGGCGGCACCAGCCCGTTCGACGGCAATCCCGAACTCGGCGGCAATCGCCGCAGCGAGGCGCTCGGGTCCGGCGTCGTCGTGGACAAAGCCGGCTACATTTTGACCAACAATCACGTGGTGGATAAGGCCGACCGAATTAAAGTGAAGTTCACCGGCGACACCGCGGAGTACGAGGCCAAAGTTGTGGGTGTCGACTCACCCACGGACCTCGCGATTATTCGCGTCGAAGGCAAGCGTGACATGACCCCCGCCAAAATCGGCAACTCCGATGCTGTGCATGTCGGCGACTGGGCCATGGCGATCGGTTCTCCCTTCGGGTTTCAGGCGACCGTGACCGCGGGCATCATCAGCGCGACCGGACGCGACGTCGATCCCTCCATGCAATTCCAGCACTTTCTGCAGACCGACGCGGCGATCAATCCCGGCAACTCGGGCGGACCGCTGCTGAACATGCGTGGTGAAGTGATCGGAATTAATACAGCCATCGCTTCGCAATCGGGCGGCTATCAGGGCATTGGCTTCGCCCTGCCGATGAACACGGCCGCGAAGGTTTATAACGACATCATCAAGAACGGCAAGGTGACGCGCGGATCTATTGGCATTACGTTTACGCCCAGCGATACGGACACGGCGCGCAACCTGCTTGAGGCCAACGGGTTGAAGCAAGGCGTTTTCGTGCAGACGGTGGCGCCCGGCGGTCCGGCGGAAAAGGCCGGTCTCAAGGATGGCGATATCATCACCGCCATCAACGGCAAACCCGTGGTTGACGGCAACCAACTCGTCGATGTTGTGACAGCTACGCCGATCGGCCAGGCCGTCGAGGTCGCCGTCATGCGCAATGGGAAGCGGGACAACTTCAAGGTCACGGTCGGCGATCTTACGCAGATCTTCCCCGACCGTTTCGGCAGCGGTTCCGAAAAGAGCCAGGCAAAGCCGGAAGGCACAACGGTGAGCTTCGGCATGTCCATTCAGAACCTTACGGACCAGAAGCGCGAAGCGTTGGGCCTGAAGGAGAAGGGCGGCGTGCAGATCGTAGAAGTGGAGCCCAACTCGTTTGCCGAGGATATCGGATTGGTGCAGGGCGACATTCTCATGTCGATCAAGAACCAGCCGGTCAACTCCACCGAGGACGTTAAGCGGATCCAGGCGACGCTGAAGCCGGGCGAAGCGGTTCAGTTCCGCTTCCTCCGCAAACAACCCGGGCGCAATGGCGACTGGCAGTCGAGCTACGTCGCGGGCGCACTGCCGGCGAACCATTAATGCAAGACCACGCGTAAGCCCACTGGGCAATGCGCGACCCGACAGGCGGCCGGACTGAGTTCCGGCCGCCTTTTTTTTGTTCAGACGTGCGGTCCCGCGCGCCGGACCGGGGGCCGCCCTGCCTTGGTAGAATTAGGAGTGCGTATGCGGAAACTATCTTCCTTTGCCGTTGCGGCCGCGCTAGTCGCTGTGAGTGCCAGCGCCGCCCAAAGTACGGCCAAGAAAAAGCCTGCCGTCACAAACAGTCGCAAAAGGACCGCGTCGAAAAGCGCGCCGCGGAAGAGCAAGGGAAGCGCGAATCGGAGTGTCGCTGCCTCGCCACGCGCGAAAAGTAGAACCACAACGGTAGCGCGGCGTGCGCCGGTAACGACGTGGCGCAATCGTCAGACCGCGCCGACTTCGCAGCGGTACCAGGAGATTCAAGCTGCGCTGGCCGGTCGCGGGTATCTCAGCCAGGACGATGTGAGTGGGACATGGGGCGCCTCGTCGATCGAAGCGCTGAAGCGGTTTCAGGCGGATCAGAAGATCGATGGCGCCGGGAAGTTGAATTCGCTGTCGATTATCGCGTTAGGGCTTGGACCGAAATACGATTCGGCGGCCGCCGCCCTGCCTCCCAAGCCGCCGGAATCGCACTAAGGGTCAAGTAGCGACTCGTCGCGCTCCATTCGCCTTGCGATACACCTTTTACCGCTTGCTTACGAGCCTGTGAAGAATCCTGCTGCCGTTCTCGCCGCACTCCATTCGTTTTTCGATGCACCTTTTACCGCTTCCTCACGGGGCTGAGAAAAAATCTCGAATTGCTTTCTTGCCGCATTCAAACGCACTCGAATTTCCGGCACCTTTTACCGCTCCCTTACGGTCACGGCTCCGTATGTAGTTGATGCTGCTAACGGAGCCGTGACCGTTAGGGAGCGGCAAAAGGTGTATCGACAGGCGAATGGAGCGCGACGAGAACGAGAGCCGGATTTTTCACAACCCCTCACGGTCGCGGCTCCGTTAGCAGCATCAACCACATACGGAGCCGTGACCGTAAGGGAGCGGTAAACGGTGCCGGAGATACGGAAAGAATTCGATTCTTTCACAGATCCTCACGGGCGCGGCTCCCTTAGCAGCATAAAGCACCTACGGTAAAAGGTGCCGGGGATCGGAGTGCGTTCGAATGCGGAGAAAAAGCAGTTCGATAATTTTCCAGGAGGGATTCCGGCACGTCAGGCGGCCGCACTCGGCGACCGCCTGAGCCATCCTTCTCTATTGCCAGCTCACGAGACCGCCGGTTCCAGACAGCGCCAGGAACGTCCCGAAATTGATGTCTCCACCCGCCGTCAGAGGGGCCGTGAACTGCCCGTTCGCCGAGGTCGGCGCGACCGATGAAAGCACCGCCAGGCTGCCGGACGTGGATGCCGGAAGCTGATTCAGCACCGAACTGGGAACCGTAAAGGTCTTCTGCGCGGCCGTGGTCAAGCAGATGAACTCGGTCGTCGTTCCGCCCGTGGTCGCAGTGGAGGACGATCCGAAGATCTCGACCAGATCCGTGGCGTTTCCGCCTGTCCAGTTCAGCGTCAGACCGGAGTTTCTGACAACGCTACCGGGCAAACCGCCGGTGACCGTCAGAGGACTGCCAATGGATACCGAAGCGTTAAACTTCCCGACATCCGCTCCCCCCGCGCCGTTCAACGTGTAGGTGCCGGGGACGATCGTGCCGTCCACCGAACCCGGCAATGTGAACCCGCCGAAGCTGCCGATTCCCAACGAATAAGCGATATCGGTGCCGCTGGAAGTCACGGTCTTCGTCTCCGTGAGCGCCGTGTTCGTGAGCTTCGACCCCGTCGGTCCCGTCAGCGTGATACTGCCCGCGTCCAGCGACGTTCCGCCTACTCCCGTCACCACTGGCGACGCATTACCCGTCGTTCGGGTGACGGTACACGTGCCTATCGTGGAGCTATTGAGGGAGGCGGCGGCAGCACCGGCGAACTGGAACCCGGTGAACTTGGTGAACGCGCCGCCGACGTTGGAGACAGTGACGCTAGTGCCCTGCACGGTTTCGGAGAACGACGTCAAGCTGAACGTGCCCACCGTATATGTGCCGCCGTTATCGAAGTTTTGCAGCTGCTGGGTGGTGAACCCGGGCTGCACGCATGCCGTAGCATTCGCATCCGGAGCGATGGCGATGAAGGTAGTGTTGCTGAGTTGCCCGTTCACCGAAATCTGGAACGGCACCGCGCAGCCCGTGGGCACGTTCCCAGGCAACTGAAAGTTGAGTTGGTCCTCACCAGCGTACCCGGCGCGGCCGGCGAAAAGCGCGGGAATCGAAACCCCGCCCACAATGGCCTGAACAGTCACACCGTCGGCCGTGAAGTCATGCACGGGAGCAGTGGCGTTGTCGCCGTTCGCGAGCGCTCCCAGGCCGGTGCCGTACGCAATGATGAACTGGCCGGGATGCGCAGGCGAAATCGTGGTCGCCTTGCCATTACCGGTGGTAAAGCTGTTCAAGTCCACGTGAGTGCTGCTAATGGAGTTTTGAACGGATGCCAGCCCGGTGCCGGAACTATCCTGCGTGAACAGCTCGAACTTACGGGCCACGACGTTCGCGCTGAATGGGGCGCTCACGGTGCCGTTCGTCACCGTCACGTTGTACTTGCCTACAGCCAGTGTGGACGGGATAATTCCCGCGAGTTGATTCACTCCGCTCTGGTTGTACTCGTACCACAGCAGCGTGTCGGTTGCAGCGCCGCCGGCTGCGGGAGTGAAGGTGATCTTCACGCCGTCGGGTGCCACCGTCGGACGCGGCACGTCGAAACTCTTGAACCCGGCCGCCGAGAGGTTCGTGCCCTTCACTACGAAGATGGTTCCCTGGGCGACGTCCGCCGTGTTGCTGGCTGCATCGAGAACGTCGGTGATGGTCGGCGCATTGCCGGTAGGTCCGCCGCCGCTGCCCGTAGTAATCGTGCCCGGACCGCTAAAGCTGATGCTCAACGCGAGCGTCGACGTGTTCAGACCCGCTGTACCGGTAAGGGTGAATGAGCCAGTAGCTCCCGCATAGGTTCCTGTGCTCTTAGTGCCGTCGATAGTAGCCGAGCCTGAAACGGTGCTACCGCTCGGTGCAGTAAGGGCGGACGTCGGAATCTTCAGCGTTCCGGCCAGCGTTCCGCCCGAAAGCGTGAGCGTGAACGGGGCGTTCAGGTTCCCCGAAGTGTCAGCACTTGTCAGGGAGAGCGTGGAAGAGAAACTCCCGCTGCTCGATCCAAGCGAGCCTGTTCCCGTAGCAGTAATACTCGTGCCTGCAAAAGATCCCGATGCCGTAACAGTAAGTGTCGTATTAGTTGTGGCGGCTTGCGCTGCTGCGCCGAGGCACAGCGCAAGCGCAAGACTTCCGATTGTACGTATCATTTGAGTCCTCCGTAGACCTTTATTAACGCCCAATCCGGCCGCGAATTCGATCATTTGGCATGTGTAAATTGTGATCCCGCGCACACTTCATCGGGAACTCAAACCACCATCGATCGCGATCACCTGCGCTGTCACGAAATTTGACGCTTTGAGGAAAAAAACCACTGCGCCCGCGATCTCTTCCGGCGTGCCACCCCGCTTCGCCGGAGTCGCTTCGATCATCTTCCGTCCGCGCTCGTCGATATCGTCGAACGGAATTACGCCGGGAGCCACGGAATTCACCGTGATGTCAGGCGCGAACGCCTTGGCCAACGCCTTCGTCATCATGATGACCCCGGCTTTGGATGCGCAGTAGTGCGCATGTTCCGCCCAGGGCCGGATGCCGCCCAGCGAGCTGATGTTCACGATGCGGCCTCCGCCGACCTTCCGCATCACGCGCGCGCCTTGCTGGCAGCAGAAGAACGTCGCCTTCAGGTTGACGGAGTGGATGAAGTCCCAGTCCTTCTCCGTAATATCGAGCGGATCGAAACGCGTGAAGCGCGCCGCGTTGTTCACCAGGCCGTCGAGACGGCCGAGGCGCTCCTCGACCTCCGTGAACATGCGAATGATCTCGGGCACGCTCTCGAGGTTGCATCGGAACAGCGGCGCTCCGCCGCACTCCTCCGACGTCCGTCGCGCTTCGGCTTCCGACCTGTGGTAGTGAATCGCGACGCGTGCGCCTTCCTTCGCGAGCCGCAGCGCGATGCCGCGGCCGATACGTTTGGCCGCTCCTGTAACAAGTACAATTTTGCCGTTTAGCGACTGCTCAGGCGGCGGGCTCTCCATGGACCTCGATCTCCTCCGGGTCTACGCCCTCGCGCGCCGGCTCCGGAAGCCGGCCGGTCAGGTGCAGCCAGCCCCAGGATATCGCGGTCGTCGAACTGAGCGCTCCGGCGATCGTACCGATGGTGCGCGGATTCCAATATTGCGATGCGATTCCGGCCAGCGTCATCGAAATCATCATCACGCTCCATTGCAGCGATTCCATGGTGGAGAAGACCCTGCCGCGCAATCCGTTCGGCACGATTCGCAGAAGCTGCCACTGATTGAGCACGCTGCTGACGCCGACGCCAGCTCGCGAGAGCGCGATAAACACCAGCGCCAGCACGAACCCGCGGCTCTGGCTGAACAGAATGTACGACCCGCCATGCAGGATGTAGCAGATCACGATGGTGCGCTTGTAATTGCGAAAGCTGAGGCGGCGGCCAATAGAATACGCCAGCGCGCCCCCGCAGAGCAGGCCCACACCGGCGCAGCCCCAAACCTCGCCGAGCCCCGCGGGTCCGCGATTGAACACCATCTCGCCGAAAATGCTGAAGAGGATCTGGGCCGCGCCGCCACCGGTAGCCCAACCGATATTCACGGCAAGCAACCCCATGATCAGCGGCACGGAGCGCATGTACCGCAGCCCTTCGACATATTCGTGCCACGGACGCACCACCTGCGCTTCGGTAATCGCGCGCCGAGGCGGAAGAAATCCGCGGCCCGGCAGGAACAGCCGCGAAATGCAAATCGCCGAAAAGACGAACGAAAGCGCGTTGCCTGCAAACGCCCACCGGTAGCCGAACTGCATGACGCTCGTCCCGCCCAGAAACGCTCCGATTGCGAGCGTGGTCCATTGCGTGGTTTGCGTGAGCGAGTTCGCCGTGTGCAACTCATCGGCGGTCGCGATGGACGGAAGAATGGAGGCACGGCCGCTCGTAAAAAATGGCGACGCCACCATCAGGAGTCCGCTCAAGACGTACAACAGCGCCGGCGAAGGATGGGCGACCGAGAAGATGAAGCCCGCCGCCACCACCGCGCGAATCAGATCGCTCGCGATCATCACGCGTTTGCGGTCGAAGCGGTCCAGCGTCACGCCCGCAAGGGGACCGGCGAGCATCGCGGGAATGGCGCGCGAAAGCATCACGCCGCTCACCACCATTCCGCTGCGGGTGGTCGCCACGGCCAGGCTGAACACCGCGACGTTGTTGAAGTGGTCCCCGATTTCGCTGACTACCTGGCCGATCCACGTGTAGCGGTAGTTGCGATTCTCGCGCAGTAGCGAGACGAATGCGTTCAACCGATAGACTCCTCGCGGACTGTGACACTCTGCAGGAAGTCGCGATCGAGTGCGTAGCCGAATCCAAGGTCGTCGCGAATTTCAATCGTGCCCCGCGGCGTGGTTTCGACTGGCGGAGTGATGATGTCGCGAGCCCAGTAGCGCTTGCTCGCCGAAACGTCGCCCGGCAGAACGAAGTTCGGCAGCGTCGCCAGAGCGATGTTGTGCGCACGGCCCACGCCGGCTTCCAGCATTCCACCGCACCACACCGGGATGCCGGCCGACTGCGCCACATCATGCACCCGCTTCGCCTCTGCAAAGCCGCCGACTCGCCCCAGCTTGATGTTGATAATGCCGCAGGCGCGCAGTTTGATTGCCTGCTCGGCGTGGTGCGCCGTGCGAATACACTCATCCAGGCAGATCGGCGTGTGCAACTGCGCCTGCAACTCAGCGTGGTCGATGATGTCGTCATGACTGAGCGGCTGCTCAATCATCATCAGATAAAAATCGTCGAGCTTGCGCAAATGAGCGGCATCGGCGAGTGTGTACGCGCTGTTCGCATCGGCCATCAGCTTGATGGAGGGAAAGCGTTCGCGTACCGCGCGGACCACGTCGACATCCCAGCCAGGTTTGATCTTCATCTTGATGCGCTGGTACCCGGCGTCGAGCTCCGTTTGAATCTTGTCGATCAGTTGCGGCACGGAATCCTGAATGCCAATGGAAACGCCGCACGGGATTTCACGCCGCGCGCCGCCTCCGATCTTCTTCCAAAGCGGCACCCCCTCCCTACGCGCGCTCAGATCCCAAATTGCCGTCTCCAGACCCCCGCGCGCCATGTTGTGGCCGCGAATGTGTGCGGTCAGCGGGTAGACGGCCTCGGGGCCCGCGAGGTCCTTGCCGAGAACGCGCGGGGCGGCGTAATCGCGGACAATGAGCCACGCCGAATCGGTCCACTCCTCGTTGTAAAACGGCTTTTCGCCGGCAGTGACTTCGCCCCAGCCCGACAAACCTTCGGCCTGCACTTCCACCAGCACGATGTCGCGCGAATACGTGCGTCCAAAGCTGGTCTCGAAGAAATGCACCAGCGGCATGCGAATCTGCCGCAGCGTTACTCGTTCGATTTTCATTGCCACGGCTCCAGAATGTACGTACCTTCGGTCTCGGTGCGTTCGAAGCGCGTCACCGCAAGCCCGCGCGCGAATGCCGATTGAAAGTGTTCGGCATTCCGCGCCTGAATCTCACGAGCGCGGTCGCGCTCTTCCGCGCGGATGCGTGCGATATCGGCGGGATAGGTGATCCGCTCCACGCGATCGTGTGACGGCATCGGATCGGAAGGTTGCGCGGAGCCACCGATCACGCTCTTCGCGCGCGCGCCATCGATCCACCATTCGGCATAGCAGCGGTCCGTAGGCAAACCGCCATGCAGCGGACTGATGGTGATGCCGTATTGATTGACGGCGTATCGGCGCACGATCGCGCCGAGCCGTTCGATATTGAAGAACGCATTCTTCAGTTCAAGCGGATCGAACGTCCACTCGATCAGTTCGATCTTCCGCGAGAGCGCTTCCTCGCGCTGCCGCAATTTCAGTTCGCGCCCGATGCGCCGGTCGCGATACTCGGGCAGCACGCCCAGCATGTGACTGTGCAGATACGATCGGGGACCTTTCTTGATGCCCGGCATGGCGAAACAGAACGCCACCATCTTGCCCCCGTCGAACGCGCCGAACACGTGGCCGCCCACCTTCGTGAGCACTACCAGAAAACGCATCGGCAGCAGGTCCGTGGGGTCGAAGCCCCAGATCACGTCCTGCAACCGGACCACTTCGGCGAAGTCGGCGAGATCGTAAAGCTGGCGAATCTCTATGCCGCTCACCGTTTGGACTCCTGCCACAGTTCCTCCATCTCCTGTATGTTCGAATCCGCGAGCTTCTTGCCGCGCTCGGCGAGTTTGCTCTCGATGTACGCAAACCGGCGGCGAAACTTGGCGTTGGTGCGCCGCAGCGCCTGTTCCGGATCGACTTTCACGAACCGAGCGATGTTGACGATCACGAACAACAGGTCGCCAAGCTCGTCTTCCATTTCGTCCTGCGATGCATTGCGGCGCGCCCCGTCGAATTCGGCGAGCTCCTCATGCAGCTTATCGATCACCTGTTCGGCGTTCTCCCAATCGAAGCCGGCGCCCGCGGCGCGAGAGGCGATCTGCTGCGCTTCCACCAATGCCGGCAGCGCACGCGGAACGGGGTCCAGCAAGCCCTCGCCTTCCCTGCCCTTATCTTTCTTCTCGGCCGCTTTGACTTCGCCCCAGATGCGCTTGACGTCGCCCGCCGTCGCCGCGGATTCCTCCCCGAAGACGTGCGGATGCCGGCGAATCAACTTGCTGTTGATGGCGTCCAGAGCGTCGGAGATCTCGAAGAGTTTTTCCTCGCTGGCCATCTGCGCATAAAACACGGCCTGCAACAGAAAATCGCCAAGTTCTTCGGCGAGCTCGGGCCAGTCGCGGCGATCAATGGCATCCAACACTTCGTACGTCTCTTCCAGCGTGTAAGGCTTAATGGAATCGAACGTCTGTTCGCGGTCCCAGGGGCAGCCGTTCGCGCCGCGCAGGCGAGCCATAATGGCAACAAGCTGCTGAAATTTCTCTCCGGCGGTGGGCATGGGGTTGAAAGGTCAATTTAACACGCCGTGCAAAGCAGGTTCTCCGTGGCCTCGCCTTTAGAACTCTGTGTCCTCTGTGGTTAGGCGCGGATGCCGCCACAAGGAATACCGCCACGTTAGAATGAGAATTATGAGCGATGAAAATCAGATGCAGCTTCCTCCGGCTTCGTTTAGTTTTCTCGTGCTTTCGCTGCGGACTCAGGCGGAGATACAGCTTGGTCTTATGGCTTACGATGAAGAGGAAAAACCCGAGCCGAATCTGCCTCTGGCCCGGCACACCATCGATATGCTCGGCGTTCTTCTCGAAAAGACCAACGGCAATCTCAGCATGGAAGAAAAGCGCATGCTCGAAAACTCGTTGACCGAATTGCGCTTTCGCTTCGTACAGGTGAGTCAAGAAGCTCCGGCCGACCCCGCGCCCCAGAACTCCTAAATGACGGGATCCGTCAAAATTACGGTCCTCGGCTCCGGGACGAGTGTCGGTGTACCCACGGTCGGCTGCAATTGCGCCGTCTGCTCTTCCGCCGATCCGCGCGACAACCGGCTGCGGCCGTCCATCCTGCTGAGCTACGACGGCCGCAACGTTCTCATCGACACCACGCCGGATTTCCGCACGCAAGCCCTCCGCATCCACCTGCAACGCCTGGATGCCGTCGTCTTCACGCACAATCACGCCGACCACATCATGGGCCTCGACGACGTGCGCCCCTTCAATTTCCGCCAGAAGGACCGCATCCCCATCTACGCAGCCCCGGACACCATGGCCGCAATCCACCGCGTTTTCCAGTACATCTTCGACGGCGCAAAAAAAGAGTCGAACGTCCCGCAGCTCGAATCGCGCTTAATCGATGGGCCGTTCGAACTGTTCGGACTCGAATTCATCCCGGTGCCGATCCTCCACGGCAGCCAAACCATTTACGGTTTCCGCTTTGGCGATGCAGCTTACCTCACCGATCACAGCGACATTCCCGCACCCTCGATGGACCTGCTGCGCGGCCTGGACATTCTCTTCCTGGATGCGCTCCGCTATAAGCCGCATCCGACGCATTCCACGGTCGACCGGTCCGTCAAAACCGTAGAGGAACTTTCCCCGCGCCGCGCTTTCTTCACGCACATCTCTCACGACTTGGGACACGCGCGCGCGGAATCCATGCTGCCGCCCAATGTGCGGCTCGCATATGACGGTCTGGAACTGACCGTCGGGGAGCCGCAGCCCGCATGAAGATCTATCGCGGGCTCGAGAGCATTCCGCCGGACTTCAAGCCCAGTGCGTTGACCATCGGCAATTTCGATGGTGTGCACTACGGACACCGGCGCATCCTGCGGCGTGTTCGCGAGGCCGGCGGCGAGCACGGATGGAAGCCGAGCGTGCTCACGTTTGATCCGCATCCCACGCGCGTGGTCGCGCCGGATCGCGCGCCGCTGCTGATGACCTCGCCGGACCGCCGGGCCGAGCTCATGGCCGAAGAAGGCATCGAACAAGTCGTCATACTCCCCTTTACGAAAGAAGTGTCGCTGCTCACCCCCCGCGACTTCGTGGAGCAGATCGTCGTTGGCCGGCTTGGAGCGCGCGCCGTGCTCGTCGGCGACAATTTCCGCTTCGGCCACAAGCACTCCGGCGATGTCGCGCTGCTTCGCGAACTCGGCGCGGAGTTGGGGTTCGAGACGGAAATCGTGCCCGCCGTCACCTGCCGCGGCCACATCGTCAGCAGCAGCGGAATTCGCGAATTAATTCTCTCCGGGCGCGTATCGCTCGCCGCACGCTACCTGCGGCACCCCTATGGTGTGGAAGGCGATGTGGTCGGCGGCCGCGGAGTAGGTTCCCGCGAAACAGTGCCGACTCTCAATCTGGCGACCGCCGCCGAAGTGATTCCCGCACGAGGCGTCTACATCACGCTCACCAGCGATCCCGACGGGCGGCATTGGAACTCCATCACCAACATCGGCTATCGCCCGACCTTCGGCGATAGCGAAGAGCGTACCATCGAGACCTTCCTGCTGGAGCCGCTGGAAGGAGAAACGCCGCGGCACATTCGCGTGGAGTTTCTCTGCCGCGTTCGCGATGAGCGTAAGTTCGCCTCCCCCGCCGAACTCAAGCAACAGATTCTGCGCGACGTCCGCGCCGCCCGCGAGTATTTCCGGCGCTCGCGCGAGTGGACACGGCGCCCGCTGGCACCGGCATAGCCATGCCTCTCACTCAGTTCCTGGCGAACGGGCTGGCGATCGTCCTCATTGATCTTCTGCTCGCAGGCGATAACGCACTGGTGATCGCCCTGGCCGTGCGCTCGCTGCCGAAACGCCAGCGCCGCATCGGCACTTTGTGCGGCGCCGGACTGGCAGTGCTGCTGCGAGTTGTGCTCACGGCGATCGCCGCGCGCATCCTCACCATTCAATACATCCAACTGGCCGGTGGACTTTTCGTGCTCTGGATTGCCGTGAAGGTTCTGTTCGATGCGTGCGATCCACCCGAAGCGGCGCCCGCTCCTAAACGGCTCATCACCGCCATCTGGTACGTGGTGGTCGCCGACCTCACCATGTCCGTGGACAACATCCTCGCCATTGCGGGCGCGTCCCACAATCACATCGGACTGATCGTTTTCGGCCTCTGTGTCAGCATTCCATTTGTAGTTCTCTCCAGCAATCTGCTGGTGGAACTGATGGAACGCTATCCGGCCCTCATCTACCTTGGCTCTGCGATCCTCGGCAAAGTAGGCGGCGACATGATTTTCAGCGACCCGTTCATCATTCGCGCCCTTCAGCCCACCACCGCGATGCGCTATGCCGCTGACCTCCTGCTCATAGCCGCTATCCTGGTCGCCGGGCGCATCGCCGCCCGCAAAGCAAACGCGCGCGTCCACGACATATAATGTGCTGTGGCTCAACCGATTGTCACCTTCGATCGCGTAACGTTTTCCTACGCATCGGTGGAAGTGCTGCATGCCATTTCCTTCGCGCTCAACCCCGGCGAAATCGTGGGGCTGCTCGGTCCCAACGGGGCCGGAAAATCCACAACTCTGAAAATCATGTCCGGATTGCTGTCGCCCGCGAACGGCGTGGTTTCCGTATGCGGACTCTCCCTGCCTGAGCAGGCTGTAAGCGTCAAACAACGCATCGGCTACGTGCCGGAAGCGGCCGCGCTGTTCGAAAGTCTGACCGGTGAGGAATTCCTGCAACTCTCCGGACGCCTTCATGATGTCGATGAGGAGACGCTCGAAGAGCGCATCCGCAGCATCCTGCAGACCTTCGACCTGTACAGCGACCGCGTCAGCCGCCTCGACACTTACTCCAAAGGAATGCGCCAGAAGATCCTGATTGCGGCGGCGCTGTTGCACAACCCCGACCTCGTGCTGCTGGATGAACCGCTCTCCGGCCTGGACGTCAACGCGTCCATCATGGTGAAGGACCTGCTGGCGGCGCTCGCTTCCTCGGGAAAGACGATTCTTTACAGTTCGCATGTGCTGGACGTGGTGGAAAAGATCTGCACGCGCGTGCTGATTATTAATGAGGGCAGGTTGATCGCGGACAGCACCCCGGGCGAGTTGAAAACGGAAACCGGGGCGGCCACGCTGGAAGACGTGTTCCGCGTTCTGACCAACGCCAAAGACGTGGATCCGGGCGTTTCCCGCGTGGTTGCCTCGCTACGGCAATGAAAGACCTTCTCGAACTTTTGAGAGACAGGTTGCGGCGGGTGACGCGCGGGCCGCGTGCAACTCGCGTGCTGCAGGGCCTGGGAATCGACCCTAAGCGCTACTGGCTTCTGATCGACCTGTTCGATACGTTGAGCGAGCGCGGCGAGGTGATGGATCAACTCGGCCGCAACGGCGTCGCACTCCAGATGGCCAGTTGGATCTATGCCGCAATCTTCGGATTTATGGCTCTGGCGCTTCTGGTCTCGCGGCCCGCACCCGGCTTGTACGCCGCGGCCTTCGTCGGTATGACCGCGTTTCTGCTGTTCTTCATCCTGCTCTCCGAAGCCGGCAACAGCCTGATGAATCCCAATGAGGCGCTGATTCTCGCTCACCAGCCGATCGATGGCGCCACGTATACCTACGCCAAGCTGACACACCTGGTGCGAATCGTCTTCTCCCTCGTGCCCGCGATGAACGCCGTTCCAGCCGTGGGGTCCGTCACATTGCCGCTTGCCCCGTGGTATTTTCCGTTCGTCCTCTTCGCGGCAACTCTGGCCACCGGACTCTTAGCTGCCCTGCTCTGCTGTGCCATCTACGGATGGCTGATCCGCTTCGTTCCGGCGAAGCGGCTAAAAGCCGCGGGACAACTCGCCGGCACTTTGCCGTTCCTGCTCGTGACCATGATGGGGCAGTTGGAGAAGCTCGGGCGGTCGCTGCACCTGGAGCGGTGGATTCCCGCGTCGCCGGTGGCGCAGTTCGGGCTCGCCGCCGCCGCCGGGTTAACTGCCCTTGCAGCCGTTATCTACGGTTTGCGCTCGCTTTCAGCGGACTACCTGCTCAACGCCGGTGCGATCGCGCGCGGAGCTTCGCACAAGAAAGCTCATGCACGCCGGTTCTCTCTCGGCGAACGCATCGCGCTGTGGGTAGGAGGGCAGCCGGCGCGCGCCGGATACGTATATCTGTCGCGCATGTCGCGCCGCGATTTTCAATTTCGCCGCCAGGCATTCCCTCTGCTGGTGATGGTCGCGGTGATTTACGTCCCGCTGATTGCGCGCGGCTGGCACACGTCTCCCTTCGACCGGAGTTTCAGCAGCATGCACTTGGCTCCGCACCTCTTCGGCTTTGTCATGTTCAGCATGTGCAACGCGATGATTTACGGCGCCGAGTACAAGGGGTGGTGGATTTTCCAATCGGCTCCCGTCCGGGCGTTTCCCGCATTCGCGCGCGGAGTCTATACGGCGGTGTACCTGCAAGCCATCCTGTTGCCGCACCTGTTTTTGACCCCGCTCTTCATCTGGGCTTGGGGGCTATGGCACGGCGGCCTCTTCGCCGTCTTCAGCCTGGCGGTCGCATCCATATACCTGTCTCTGGAGATGCGCCTGGTCGAGAGCATCCCGTTTACGAGGCAGGCTCTCGCCACGGGAAACGCGACGCTGATGGGGACCATGATCGCCGGCGGGGTCGCGATGGGGGCCGCCGTCGGCCTGCAATACTTCCTCATCTTCCGGTCCGAACTCCTGGTGTGCGTCGTCACCGCGGGGTTGTGCGCCGTCGCGTTCGTGTCGACTCGCCTTTGCGCGGCGCACATCGCCGACAACATCGCCTTCGATCTCGCGACTGCTTCGGGCGAAGCATCCGCCTTCTATCGGGAAATCGGCTCCTGACGCGCATTTTCCGGCAGCCGGCGTTAGCGTTCATTCATTCGCGTCCTTCGAACAGCCTAAACCGTTCCCTTTCATACTCCTACGCCGCCTCTCCGCTCGCACCCCGGATTCCGCCGTTCAACCCACTTTTGTGCCGTACAACCAATAATTTCAACGTTTTAATGGCAATCCATAGTCCGTGCGCAGACCCTTCCCTATACTTTGGATAAGCGCACTTCTAATTTGAAAGCTGGAATTGGGTACAGGGAAGCTGGGCAGCAAGAGGAGTCAACCGCCAGATGCATAAGCCTATTAAATACGCAGAGAAAGCTCTTACCGTAGCCGCCGGAGCGGCGTGGGTAGCCTTCGACAAGATCAATCAGATCAAGCGAAATCCCGGATTTATTCCATCGTGGAGCGATAAGCCGCTCCTCAAGAGCTGGGAAAAGGTGAAGCCTCCGCTGGGCTGGCCGCGCACCACGGATTCTCTCTGCCCGCGCTGCGTTCCCGAAATCCGGCAGCAGATCCTCGACGGCAAGGCGCCCATCGACGTTCTCTACAATGACAAGCCGGGCGAAATCAAAGCGCAGATTATCAATCGCGACGGCAAAATCCTCATGGTGAAGGACTGCCCGGTGCATGGCCATTTCGAAGACGTGATGGCCATCGACGCCGAGTTCTTCAAGCACCTGGAATCCGTTTTCCCCGGCCGCGACATTCGCGCCCACAACGACGAAAAGCTTCACAAGCACGGCACCAGCACGATCACGCACGGGCGCGGCTCCGTGCTTACCATTGACCTCACCAATCGCTGCAACATGATGTGCGATCCGTGCTTCATGGACGCCAATCAGGTCGGCTTTGTGCATGAGCTGTCGTGGGAAGACATCAAGACGCTGCTCGATAACGCCATCACGATCAAGCCGAAGCGGCAGATGAGCGTGCAGTTCTCCGGCGGCGAGCCCACATTGTCGCCGTACTTCCTGGATGCGGTTAGCTATGCGCGTGAAGTCGGCTATACCAGCGTGCAGGCAGCGACCAACGGCATCGAGTTCGCGAAAAGCGCGGAGTTCTGCCGCAAGGCCGCCGACGCGGGTCTACGCTACGCCTACCTGCAATTCGATGGAATCGGCAACGCCGCCAATGAGCATCGCAAGGTTGGCAACCTCTTCGACGTGAAGCTCCGCGCCATTGAGAATCTCTACGCGAACGGCGTGGATATTATCCCCGTCATCACCATCGTGAACGGGATCAACAATGAGCAGGTCGGCCGCATCGTGCAGTTCGCGCTCGATAATCCGAAGCGCATTCCGTTCCTCTCCTTCCAGCCGGTCTCCTTCACCGGCCGCGACGAAGCGGTCACCGACGAGCGCCGCGCCGCCCAGCGCTACACCCTTTCGCACCTCGCGCACGACGTCAAGAACCAGACCGGCATCGGCGAACCCGTCCGCGACTGGTTCCCGATTTCGTTCATGTCGACGTTCAGCGACTGGAGCGATCTGGTTCATGGTCCGCAGCATGAATGGGGCCAGTTGAGCTGCGGCTGCCATCCGAATTGCGGCGTCGGCATGGCCGTGATGGTCGATAAGGAAACCAAAGAGAGGGCGCCGGTCACCAGCTTTCTCAATGCCGACCGCCTGGCGCGCGACGTCGCCCGCATTAACGACGCGGCACGCGGCAAGTGGCTCTCCATCGTAGGGATGGGCCTCGCCGTAGCGCGCAATTACGATCCGTTCCAGTCGCCCACACATTTCAAGCTGAGCGACATGATGAAGAAGTTCGACAAAACGTTCGGCGCCACCGGCAAAAGCTACGGCAACGTCGGCAAGGATCGCACGATGGACGACATCGAGCGCCGCCGCCGCGACCGCTGGAACTTCCTCTTCATCGCCGGCATGTGGTTCCAGGATCTCTTCAATTACGATTTCCGCCGCACCGAGCAGTGCATCATCCCCTACGCCACGCAGGAAGGCGAAATCAGCTTCTGCGCGTACAACACTGGCGTGGGCTGGCGCAACATCATCGAGAAGATGCACATGACCGCGACCCTCACCAAGTGGTACGAGGAGCACGGAAAGCATGAGATCTTCGCCGGCGGCAAGAGCGTGCCGCTCGCCAACAAAGATCACTCGCTGGTGCTGCGTGAAGACATCGTCACGAACGAAGTGCAGCACGATTTGGACAAGCTCGGGATCGCGAAGAATGCGCGCGAAGAGAAGACCCGCGCTCGCGACGCCAAGCTCAAAGAACAGCAGGAGAACGAGCGCATGATGAAGCTCTATAAGCAGCATGTGCTCAAAGAACAGCCTGGTCCGGACCTGGTTCAGATTCTCCCGACCGCCGCACCGGCGCCCGCGCCCGCTGCCAAGCCGGTCGAAGAACGCGAGGAAGTAGGCAGCTTCGGCGACTAGTCAGTCGCTCAGTTCCTGTCGGAGGCCGTCGGGGAAACCCGGCGGCCTTTTTTTATTCGGGCTATTCCGAGTCGCGCCGCAGCCGCACTCGCGAATAAGCGTGCCGGTGGGACAAGGCGGCGGCTGCGCACACTTATATTGTCGGAGGGCAAAACGGCGAGCATCATTCCGCAAAGAATGGCGGCCGAAATCGAAGGCGATTTCGTGGTCTTCGTGATCACCATGAGGATCAACAAGCTTTGGAAGGTCCACAAGTGGATGCCGGTGTTTTTTGCCATGCCGAGGATGCTCAAAGAACTGGCGCGGCAGCCGGAGAGCGGCTTCCTCGGTTCCATCTCAGGCGGGACTGATGCTGGTCCAGTACTGGCGGTCTTTTGAGCACCTCGAGGCTTATGCGCGAAGCCATGACCATCTTCACTGGCCGCCAGCCGCGGCGAGGTCGGTATTTGTCTTGAAACGTACTTACTTCAGGCCGGGCAGTACGAAGCCACGCGGCGCGCACGCGACTTGCAAGAGACGGTGCCCTACGCCAAGCAACGATTCGTACATAAAGGTACAACAGCAGCCGGTGTGGGCGAGAGCGCATAAAAAAGGTGTAAGTGCACACCGCTAACTGTCCCCGCAAGTGATGAACGGAACACGTGGAGGTATACTCCTCAATGAGCCGACTTACTCACATAACCTATAATCGGGCGAAAGGTCTCAAGTTCAGGTTCTGTATCTCGGAGGAGCTTAATGGTAAGACGTCTCAAGAATCTATTCCCACTTGTGGGGCTGTTGCTCATGGCAGCAGTTCCGAGTTTCGCCCAATTCACCGCCAATATCGCGTTCGATGAGAATTGTAATGGCATTTTCACCAATTCGTCGGGGTTTCATTCTGCACTGCCTTGCGCACTGATGCAGGATCCGGTTGCGGGTGGGTTGGTAACCGTGGCTTACGATCTGCTGAACCCTCCGGGCCTCACGGCCGGAGACGTATTCCTGCTGGAGCCGGGCGCACCCGGCGTGATTTCGGACGTGCTGCGGTTCGAGCCGACCGTGGTGGGAGCCGGTCGCGGTACGGGAGTCCTCTTCGTATACTCGGACAACCTCGACGGAGTCGATGCCCTGGCGGACGTTGGAATTCCGTCCACTGCGTTAACAAACGCCATTATTGCGAACGAAATTGGTCCCGAGGGTAACAACGGCGTCACTTACACGCCGACAGCCGGGCAACCCGGTTTTGTGGCGGGAGCGGGCGGCCCGGTCACGTACACTTTCACCAGTGATAGTGCCGTGCCAGAGCCCGCGACCGGACTGTTACTCATCGCACCCTTGATGCTATTGGCCAGGCGCAGACGCAAGGTATAGGTCTCCCCCAAAGTTACTAACTATTGAGGACCGTCAGGGATTTCCCGGGCGGTCCTCTTTTCTTAAGACTTAGCTTCCGGTGAGTCTGAAGTCGCCCCTTCACCGGTTCAAAACGGCCAGAGGCAGCGTCCGAACCCGCTTGCCATTGGCCGCGTACAGCGCATTGGCCACAGCCGCGGCGATCGGCGGCACCGCCGCTTCCCCTATTCCTCCGGGATTCGCCGTGCTCGGCACAATATGTACCTCCACCACGGGCATCTCGTCGATGCGCAGCACATCGTAGTTGTGGAAGTTGTCCTGCTGCACGCGCCCTTTGTCGATCGTGATCGAACCCTTGAGCGCGGCGCTTAATCCATACACGATGCCGCTCTGGATCTGCTGCTCCACGCCGGACGGATTGACCACGTGCCCGCAATCGACCGCGCACACCACTTTGTGCACGCGCAGCTTGCCATTCGACGCCGACACTTCCGCAATCTGCGCCGTATAGCTGCCGATGTTGTTCACCACCGCGATGCCGCGGCCACGTCCCGCGGGCAACGGCTTGCCCCATCCTGCCTTCTCGGCCGCGAGATTCAATGCGGCCAGCATCCGCGGCTGTTTCCCGAGGAGCGCACGCCGGAATTCCAACGCGTCCTTGCCCGCGGCGACGGCCAACTCGTCGATGAAGCTCTCCGCGAAGAAGGTGTTCTGCGAGTAACCCACGCTGCGCCAGTAACTCACTGGAATCCCGACGTCGGCGGCGTGATAGTCCACCAGAAGATTCGGAATCGCATAAGGCATGTCCATGATGCCTTCGACGCCCGTCCGCGATACGCCGTCGCGCAAGCCGCCGAAGGGCGCGCAAATCACGCGCGAGTGCAGCGCTTCCGGCATTCCGTCCGTTCCGACGGACCCCACGAATTTCGTGTAGCTCGCCGGACGGTACCAATCCTGCTGCATATCGTCTTCGCGCGTCCACACCAGTTGCACGGGGGCGCCGATGGCTTTGGAAACTTCCACTGCTTCGCCGATATAGTCCGCTCGCGCGCGGCGTCCGAAGCCGCCTCCCATGTAGCACGTGTGGACCTTCACCTGATCCGGTTTCAGCCCGGTCACCTGAATGGCCACCTGATGCGCTGCCGACTGTCCCTGCGTGGATGCCCACACTTCGCAGGAATCGCTGCGCACGTCGGCCGTGGCGTTCAACGGCTCCATCGGCGCATGCGCCAGGTACGGTGCTTCGTACACAGCTTCAATCTTCTTCGCCGCGCCGGCCAGCACGCCCGCGGCATCGCCGTCTTTGCGCGCCACGGCGCCAGGCTGCTGCGATTTCTCGACGAACAGCTTCGCAATCCCCGCGCTGCTTTGGCCGGCCCACTGCCCTTCGTCGAACTTCACTTCGAGCGCCTTGCGCGCCTGCGCCGCGGCCCACGTATTCTCCGCCACCACGGCGACGCCGTTCGAAATCTGCACGACGTGCTTCACTCCGGGCATCGCTTTCGCTTTGGTGGCATCGAAGGAAGCCACCTTCCCGCCGAATACCGGACATCGCGCCACCACCGCATACAGCATCCCGGGCAGCCGCACGTCGATGCCGAACTGCGCGCTGCCGTTCACCTTCGACGGCGTATCCAACCGCTTGCGCGGCTTGCCGATGATGGTGAATTGCGATGGGTCCTTCAACGGCACGTTCGCGGGCGGCGTCAGTTTCGCAGCCGCGTCAGCCAGTGCGCCATAGGACAGCTTCGCGCCCGTCGCGGAGTTGATCACCACACCGTTCCGGGCCTGGCACTGCGCGGCATCCACGCCCCACTGCTGCGACGCAGCCTGCACCAGCATCTGGCGCGCCGAGGCTCCGGCCCGCCGCAGCGGCTCCCAACTGCTGCGCACGCTCTGGCTGCCCACCACGCCCTGATTGCCGCCGTATGCGCGATCGATTCCCGGAAATTCGGTGTGCACCCTGGCCCAGTCGCACTCCAGTTCCTCCGCCAGCAGCATGGCCAGCGACGTCACAGTGCCCTGCCCCATTTCGGCCTTGTGAATGTAGAGCGTGACCGTGTCATCGGGCGCTACGTGCACCCAGGCATTCAGCCTGGCGTCCGCCGTTTCCGCGCGCGCAGTCCGCGAGCCCGGCAAATGGAAGCCGAGCAGCAGCCCGCTCGCGGCCGCCGTCTTCAGAAACGAACGGCGGTCCAGACCTTTTGCGGGAGTCATTATTCGTCTCCTTTCTGCGGCGTCTCGGCGTGCAGGCGCGCGGCCAGGTGAATGGCGCGGCGGATCTGCTGATAAGTGCCGCAACGGCAGATGTTATTCCGCATGGCTTCGTCGATGTCCGCGTCGGTCGGCGCTTTCGTCTTGGCGATCAGCGCCGCCGCGGTCATGATCTGCCCGCTTTGGCAGTAGCCGCACTGCGGCACGTCTTCCTCCACCCACGCGCGCTGCACCGCGCTCGTGGCATCGGGCGACAGTCCTTCGATGGTTGTGACGTGCTTGCCGGCAACGCTCGCTACCGGCGTGGAACAGGAGCGCATCGGTTGTCCGTTGACATGCACTGTGCAAGCGCCGCACAGCGCCATTCCGCAGCCGAACTTTGTTCCGGTGAGCCCGAGCGTGTCGCGCAGAACCCACAATAGCGGCATCGCGCCGGCGGCATCCACGCTGCGGGGTTTCCCGTTCAAAACAAACTGAATCGCGGGCATGGTCCCCTCCTCTCCAGTGATACTCCGCAGTATACCGCGCTAAGCTGGAAGATTCGCCGTTTCCATGAGCCGCTTGGACAGCTATCTCGCGTGGGCTGAATCGCACAGGGCCGCTCTCTGCGGGATAGCCGCGATTCTCATCCTACTGGTTGCCTGGACCGACTGGACGCTACCAGACACATCCGTCGGCTTTCTTTACGTGATCCCCATTCTGTTGTCCGCACCGGCGCTCAGCAATTTTCAAATCCTCCTGGTTGCGCTGCTTTGCGCCTATCTGCGCGAGGCTTTCGATCCGCTGCAAGGCACGCCGGGGTTGATCGCCGCTCTTAACCTGACCGAGTGGAAGCCGGGGTCCATCAGCCGTTTCCTGGTGAGTACCGCTGGTTTTTCGATGACCGGTTTCTTCGCCGGCGAGCTCAACGAGCGGCGGCGCATGCTGGCCGAACATCTGCGCGAACGCGAAAGCTATATTCAACTGCGGGAAGAAGCCGAGAAGCAACTCGAGGTGTTGATCGAGACCAGCCCGCTCGCCATCCTGACCCTCGGAAATACCGGCGATATTCTGCTCGCCAACGAATCCGCGCGCCAGTTGTTCGGATGCGAGAATCACGCAATGCAGAATCAGCCCGTGGAACCGTACCTGCCGATTCTGAACCGTATGCTGCACAGCGCCCGGTTGGGCGCCAATATTCGAACCAATGTGGAGTGCAAGGGGCAGAGGCGGAATGGCGAGGTTTTCCTGGCGCACGTCTGGCTTTCGACCTATCGAACGTCCCGCGGATCGGCCCTCGCCGCGGTGATTTGGGACGCCTCGGAAAACCTGCGCGACCGCGAGGGCGCCGGGCTCAACTCCATGATGGCGACGTCGCGCGTCCTGATCGGCGCCATCTCCCACGAGATCCGCAATCTCGCGGCCGCCGCCACGGGCGCCCACACCGCGCTCAGCGCCATCCCGGAGAATGCCGCGAGCGAACACTTCCAGGTGCTGGGCACGCTGATTCGCGGACTTGAGAAAATCGCCAGCTCCGGACTGCGCATGGCATCCGGACCCGAGCATGCCGTTGCGGACCCCGGCTCTGTATTGGACGAAACGCGCATTGTCATCGAGCCCTCCCTGCGCGAAGCCGGCGTGCAGATTTACTGGGACGTCGCCGCCGGTCTGCCGCTGGTGCAGGCCGACCATCACAGCCTGCTGCAGGTGTTCGTGAATCTGGCGCGAAATGCGGAACAGGCGCTGGCGCAAAGGGAGGAACGCGAGTTGCACATTTCCGCGAGCATGGAGAGCGACCTCGTGCTGGTCCGCTTCCGGGATACCGGGCCGGGCGTAGCGCATCCCGACGAGCTCTTCCGTCCTTTTCAGCCCGGCGCGCATTCCTTTGGACTGGGCCTCTACATCTCTCGCGCCATCCTGCGTGCGCATGGCGGTGGGCTGCGTTACGAACCGCAGCCCTCCGGCAGTTGTTTTATCGTAGAATTGTGGCCCGTTGAGGATGCCCAGAACTGATGACCGAAATTCAACAGCAAACCATACGCACTCTGCTGGTGGACGACCACGCGCTGTTTCGCGACAGTGTCGCGCTCGCTCTGCGCGACGACCCTGTCATCGAGATCGAACACTGCGGCAGCATTCGCGAGGCTTTGCAGAGGATTGCGCAGAAGCAATTCGACGTCGTGCTCCTGGACCACGATCTGGGCGGAGAGCGTGCCTCGCAGTTTCTACCGGCAGCTCGCGAGCACGGCTTTGACGGCCGCGTGCTCATCGTCACCGCGTGGGTTGGCGACAACGAAGCGCGCCGCCTGATGCGGCAGGGCGCCGCCGGAATCTTTCTCAAGCAAGCGACCCTCACCGAACTCATCAAAAGCATCCGCCTGGTAGCCGCGGGCGGCGCTCTGGAACCGGACGATCACACACCGGAGGCGGAGGCGCAGCACGCCAACGCGCCCGTACTGAACGATCGCCAGCGCCAGGTGCTTCGCTTCGTCATGGAAGGGCTCTCCAACAAGGAGATCGCCTGGAAGCTGCAGATCTCCGAGAGTTACGTAAAAGCCATTCTGCAGGGGCTGTTCCAGAAGACCGGCGTCCGCACTCGCGGACAATTGGTGCGCGTGGCTTTCGAACAATACGAAGACAAGGTGTGAATCGGTGTGAATGGGTGAAGCTGCGAGGCGCGGGCGCACGCGCATTCACCCATCCGGTCCAGAAGTTCCATAACTATCCAAAAGATACCCTTCACTGAAACGGTTTGCTGCGATACCTTAGACCCATTAGCCGGCGCTCAGACCCGGCAAAACCGAGGCATAGGGGTGAGTACCGCTGTCGGTGAACGAGGACTTCATGACCAGGGAAGTTGTTGCACCACTTTTAGCGTGGGATGCCGCTGCGCATTCGAACGCGCTGTTAAAGGCTGGAACACTTTTACGCGGATGCCGCGTAACGCGCCACCCTGGGAAGTCCGATCCATACATCGTGGATTTTGAGGTAGAAGGCCGCCGCCTGGAATGCCCGCTGTTCGCCTTCCAGCCGCGGACGGAATGCCCTGCTGAAGCTAATGCCGGCGAACAACTGGCCGGATAAGCCGGGCGTATTATAGAAGCGTGCCCACTGCCAGCGACCCCATCGTAGAGATCCTCGAAAAACTGCATATCGAGCCGGTGAACTCCGGCGCATCGTATGGAGACTGGATTGCCGACCCGAGCGGCGGCGAACTGGAGTCTCTGAATCCTGCCAGCGGCGAACCCATCGCCAAAATCCGCCTCGCCGGACTCGACGATTACGAAAAAGTGATGCAGGAAGCGTGCGGCGCCTTCCTCGAATGGCGCATGCTGCCCGCCCCGAAACGCGGCGACATTGTGCGCGAAATTGCCGCCGAGCTCCGCGAGCACAAACAGGAACTCGGCGCTCTCGTCAGCATGGAAATGGGCAAGATTCTGCCCGAAGGCCTGGGTGAAGTGCAGGAGATGATCGACGTGGCCGATTTCGCTGTCGGCCTCTCGCGCCAACTCTACGGCCTCACGATGCACAGCGAGCGTCCCGGCCATCGCATGTATGAGCAGTGGCATCCGCTCGGCGTTATCGGCGTGATCAGCGCGTTCAATTTTCCGGTCGCGGTGTGGAGTTGGAACGCGATGATCGCAGCGGTATGCGGCGATTGCGTGTTGTGGCGGCCGAGCTCGGAGACTCCGCTCACCGCCATCGCCGTGCAGAAAATCTGCAATCGCGTTACGGAGCGGCACGGGCTGAAGGGCATCTTCAATCTGGTGATCGGGCCGAGCCGCCCGATCGGCGAAACCATGGTCGCGGATAAGCGCATCCCGCTGATCAGCTTTACGGGGTCGACTGAAGTCGGCCGGCGCGTGTCGCAGGTGATCGCGGAACGGCTCGGCCGCAGCATTCTGGAGCTCGGCGGCAATAACGGCATCATCGTCATGGACGATGCCAATCCGGAGCTGGTCACGCGCGCCGTTCTGTTCGGGGCCGTCGGTACGGCGGGGCAGCGATGCACCACCACGCGGAGGCTCTTCCTGCAGCGCGGCATCGCGCCGAAGATTGTCTCTTCGCTCATCGACGGCTATAAGCAGGTGAAGATCGGCGATCCGCTCGAAGAAGGGACGCTCATGGGGCCGCTGGTCAACAAGCGAGCGGTAGAGGATATGATGGACGGCATTCGCCGCATCAAGGCGCAGGGCGGCGAGATTCTGCATGGCGGCAGAGCGATGTACGGCTGCTACGTGCAGCCTACGCTCGTGCGCGCTAAACCCGACATGCCGATTCTCAAGGAAGAGATCTTTGCGCCCATTCTTTACATCATCGAATTCGATCGTCTGGACGACGCCATTCACTGGCACAACGATGTGCCGCAAGGCCTCTCCTCGGCTATGTTCACTACTAATCTGATCTCGGCCGAGACGTTCCTGAGCCACCGCGGTAGCGATTGCGGGATCGCCAATATCAACCTGGGCACCAGCGGCGCGGAAATCGGCGGAGCGTTCGGCGGAGAGAAAGAAACGGGCGGAGGACGCGAGTCGGGCAGCGATTCGTGGAAGGCTTACATGCGCCGGCAGACGAACACCATCAACTGGTCGGCACAACTGCCGCTGGCGCAAGGAATCAAGTTCCTGTAACGACCGGGCTCCCGCCCGGTCGCGGCTCCGTCATCCGAATCAAGTACATACGGAGCCGTTACCGTAAGGGTCTGTGAAAAAATCGAATTGCTTCCGCATTCCCGGCAGCGTTTACCGCTCCCTCACGGTCACGGCTCCGTATCTAGTTGATTCTGCGAACGGAGCCGCGACCGTGAGGAAGCGGTAAAAGGCGTATCGAAAGGCGCATGGGGCGCGACGAGAACAGCAGCCGGATTTTTTCACAAACCCGTGAGGGAGCGGCAAATGATGCCCTGATACCAAGGCTGCTCCGCCGTTACTTCACCGCGAGCGTGACGCCGAACTGGCTGGAAAACGGCCCCGCCGAAAGAAACAGCGGCAGGCTGTTGCCGAAGTCAACGGTTGTTGGCACCTGTACGTTGATTTGCAGCAGCCCGTCGATAAAGCCGGGTGCCTGCCCGCCGTACTGCACCGTCGCAGGCACGCCGCGGATGGTCGCGCCGATGGTCTGCGTTCCCGCTCCCGTCGCGTAGAACGTCACGTAGGACCCGCGCGCGGCGGGGTTCGATGGCGAATTCAGTGTTCCGTCATCATCATTGATGGCGACCACCTGCCCGATGCCGCCCTGATAAGTGAAGATCGCGGGCACCGCGGCGTTCACCGGCATTGCGACAGGGGCGGCGTTCCCTACCGTCATCTGCGTCGTGCTGTTTTTCAGCCCTGCCGGAACCACCGCGTTGATCTGATTCGGACCGGAGTAGAACACGTTGGCGGGCAAGCCGTCGAAGGTCACGGCTGCGCCGCTCAGTCCCGCGCCGAAGATGCTGACGATCTCTGAAGGGGCAACGGCGCCGGTTGGGAAGAATGTCTGATTGCCCGCCTGAAAGCTGGCCGCGTTCAGCACACACGCGGGGTACGTGCCGAGCGTGGCGTTCCAGTCGATCTTCATCGCGAAAGCGTCGGACGAACCGCCGCCGAACGTGGTCTGCGCCGCGCCGGGCGTCGCGAAGAACACGCGAGAGCCCGCGCTGCCCGCGAGATAAATGCCGCCGGCCGCGTCGATGGCGATGGCATAGGGAATATCGAACCCCAGGCCGGGACCCTTGGTCGAGCGGATCAGCGTGCCGGCCGCCCCGTCGAATTCCGCGATAAACGGCCCGGTGCTCGTGCGACAGGTCGGAATGGCATCGCCTGTCGCCGGAAAATCGACCGAGTTCGTCGCGCCGGTGGTATAGATGTTGCCTCCGCCATCGAGCGCGAGTGCGTAGACCGCATCCAGCCCTGCGCCGCCGATTGTCCTGGTCCACAGCAGCGCGCCTTGCGCCGAAAGTTTCGAAACGAAGCCAATTCCGGTCGGGTCCGACGATTCCGTATACCCGCCGACCACCGCATTACCTGAGCCGTCCAGCGCGGCCGCGTAAGCCACGTCGATTCCCGCGCCGCCGAGGTACGTAGAGTAAACCAGCTTGCCCGCGGCATCGATGCGCGCTATGAATGCGTCGCCTTGGTCGGGCGAACCGAAATCGGAGATCACGCCGCCGAACTTCGGATTCGCCGCATTGAGCAGCGGAAAGTTCGACGAAGCCGTCTCGCCTGCGACGGCAACATTTCCCGCGGCATCGACGGCGATCGCGTGCCCGACATCCGTGTCGCTGCCGCCGAGCGTCACTTTGTAGATCCGCGTCGAGGCGTCGGGACTCAGCTTGAGCACGAAAGCGTCGGAAAGGCCGTTCGTGAAATCTCCGCCTGTGAGGTAGAGGTTGCCTGCCGGATCCTGCGCCAGCGCCAAAGGGAAAACAGTCAGATTTTTCGTGAACAGTGATTTATCGAGAGCGGGAGAAAATTTCGAAACGAACCCATTTTCGTCTGTGTAGCCCGCCACGATGACGTTCCCGGCTCCGTCCAGCACGAGCGCCGAGGCTGTTCCGGGAAAGGTCGTCGATGCCAGGATCTTGCTGCCCGAGGGGTCCAGCTTCCAAACGAAGCCATTCGTGTCGCCGGAACCGGTGATGTACAGGTTCCCCGCGCCGTCCCGCGCAACGGCCGAAGCAGTCTCCGACCCCGATCCGCCCAGATAGGTGATGAATCGCGGAGTAGCCGCCTGAACAACCAGCGTAAATGCGAAAAGACCCGCCACAAGGTGGCGGGTCTTCGCAAATCGCGTGGAGTGAAGCCGGAGCCTCACTCGCCCGATTCTTCTTCTTCGTGCTCGCGGCCTTCGCGCTGCGCTTTGAGCTTTTCCTCTTTGCGCTTGGCGCGCTCGGCGGCGCGCTTCACCAGTTCGGAGCCCACCAGTTCGATCATCGCCTGTTCGGCGCCATCGCCCTTGCGGGGTCCAAGGCGGGTGATGCGGGTGTAACCGCCGTTGCGCTGCCCGAACCGCGTGCCGAGCGTATCGAACAGCTTCTGCACGCTCTTCGGAGTCATCAGAAACGAGGCAGCCTGACGGCGCGAGTGCAGCGTATCCGCCTTCGCCAGCGTGATCATCTTTTCGACCAGCGGGCGCACGGCTTTCGCCTTCGGAACAGTGGTGATGACGCGTTCTTCCAGAATCACACTGGTGGTGAGATTCCGCAGAAGCGCATTGCGGCTATCCACGGGCCGCTTGAGTTTAAATCCGGCAACTCTATGTCGCATGTCTTATTCCCCGATCTGGTCCTGCCCCTCATCATCGGGGCCGTAGTCCGGCAGGCTTCCAGCCGGTTGCTGTGGCGGGGCGACCAGACGGCCATGCGCATCGATGCGCATTCCGAGGCTCAACCCCATGTTGGCGAGAATCTCTTTGATCTCGTTGAGCGACTTCCGCCCGAAGTTCTTGGTCCGCAGCATTTCGGCTTCGGACTTCTGCACCAGCTCTCCGATCGTCTGGATGTTGGCGTTCTTCAGGCAGTTGTACGAACGAACGCTGAGCTCGAGCTCTTCCACGGAGCGGTTGAGCACTTCGTTCATCTTGTCCAGGCCGCGCTCGCTGATCTCTTCGGTCTGCTCCGGGACCTCTTCGAAGTTGATGAAGATGGTCATGTGGTCCTTGAGCAGCTTGGCGGCGTAGCCGATCGCGTCCTGCGGCGAAACCGCGCCGTTGGTCCACACTTCCAGCGTGAGCTTGTCGTAATCGGTCATCTGGCCGAGACGAGCGGCTTCTACGGAGAAGTTGACCTTGCGGACGGGCGAGTGAACCGAGTCGATCGGAATGTAGCCGAGAGCCAGGTCTTCGTCGAAGTTTTTGTCCGCGCTGACGTAGCCGCGGCCGCTCTTCAGGCGCATTTCGATGCTCAGACGTCCGCCTTCGCTGACGGTCGCCACGTGCACGTCACGATCCAGCACTTCGACGTCGGCATCGGTTTCGATCTGGCCGGAGCGGACATCGCCCGGCTGGTCCACGGTGAGGCGAACGGTTTTCACGCCTTCGCCGGAAATCTTGAAGGGAATCTGCTTCAGGTTGAGGATGATATCGGTAGCGTCTTCCACCACGCCCGGAATGGGCGAGAATTCGTGCTCGACGCCTTCGATACGGACGGCGGTGATCGCCGCGCCTTCAATGGAGCTCAGCAGCACGCGCCGGAGGCTATTGCCGATGGTGGTGCCGAAGCCGCGCTGGAAAGGCTGTGCCGTAAACATGCCATACCGCTCGGTAAGAGTTTCGGTATTGGCGACCAATCGTTTCGGTTTCTGGAAGCCCTTAAACATAAAACCTCGTTTGTTGTGGACAGGCGTTAGCCGCCTGTCCGACCCGTTACTTCGAGTAAAGCTCGACGATGAGCTGCTCGTTCAACTGAATCTGTACCAACTCGCTGCGCTGCGGAAGCGCGGTGACGCGGCCCTTGAGCCCTTCGCGATCCACGTCGATCCAATTCGGAGCCGGAGCGTGAGCCGTGGCGTCGCGCGCGGCCAGGATGGTGGGGTTGTTCTTGCTGGATTCGCGGACGGTGATAACATCGCCGGGCTTTACCTGCGCCGACGGGATGTTGCACTTGCGGCCGTTGAGCTCGATGTGGCCGTGGCGCACAATCTGGCGCGCCTGTGCGCGGCTGGTGCCGAAGCCCATGCGGTAGATGACGCTGTCCATGCGGCGTTCGAGCCCGGTCATGAGGTTTTCGCCGGTGATGCCCTTGGTGGCCGCGGCCTTCTCATAGGCGCTGCGGAATTGCCGTTCGAGGACGCCGTAAACGCGCCGCACCTTCTGTTTTTCGCGAAGCTGCAGCCCGTACCCGACGATCTTCGCTTTGCGATCTTTACCGTGTTGTCCAGGGACGAAGTTGCGCTTTTCGATGGCGCACTTTTCGCTGTGGCAGCGCTCGCCCTTGAGATAGAGTTTCATGCCCTCGCGGCGGCATTGCCGGCATACGGGGCCAATGTATCGTGCCATGTTAGTTCGTAATGACCTTTCCTTACTCAGGTGCGGTTTACAGCTTGGCAGCCTTCTTCCCGCTTCTTTACTGAAAAATCAGACGCGGCGCTTTTTGGGCGGCCGGCATCCATTGTGCGGAATCGGCGTGACGTCCTTGATGGCGCGCACTTCGATTCCCGCGGTGGACAGCGCGCGGACGGCGGATTCGCGGCCGGAGCCGGGGCCCGCCACACGCACTTCCACGGTACGCAGTCCGGTTTCCGACGCCTTATTGGCAGCCGTCAGCGCAGCCTGCTGGGCTGCGAACGGAGTGCCTTTGCGGGAGCCGCGGAACCCGAGCGAACCTGCGCTGGACCAGGCGATGGTGTTGCCTTCCTGATCCGAAATCGTGACGATGGTGTTGTTGAAGGTCGCCTGGATGTGCACCAGACCGACGTGCACAACGCGCTTTTCCTTCTTCTTGAAGCTCTTCTTCTTGCCTGCAGACTTTGCTGGTGCTTTCGCCATACGTTTCTACGTCTTTCCGGTGGCCTTCTTCTTGTTCGCGACCGTGCCGCGGCGCGGACCCTTGCGCGTGCGCGCATTCGTGTGAGTGCGCTGGCCGCGGACCGGCAGGCTGCGGCGATGCCGCAATCCGCGATACGAGCCCATCTCGATGTGACGCTTGATGTTCAACGAGATTTCTTTGCGCAGGTCGCCCTCGACGGCGCCCTCTTCTTCCAGGATCTGGCGGACGCGGTTGACTTCGTCCTCACTCAGGTCGCGGATCTTCTTATTGAAGTCGATACCGGCCCGGTGGAGCAGCGACTGGGACCGCGTACGGCCAACGCCGTAAATATACGTCAGTCCGATCTCGGCTCTCTTGGCGGGCGGCAAATCTACGCCGGCGATACGTGCCATGGTTCTTTATCCCTGCCTCTGTTTGTGTTTCGGGTTAACGCAGATGACCCGCACCACGCCTTCGCGATGGATCACCTTGCACTTATCACAAATCTTTTTGACTGAAGCTCTAACCTTCATCGCTAGTTCCCATTCAGGGACGCTGATGAACGCTGATGAACGCAGATAAAAATTTTCTGGTTTTTATCTGCGTTCATCTGCGTTCATCTGCGTCCTAATTAATCTTCCTTACGATCTTGCCCCGCGTCGGATCGAGCGGACTTAACTCCACCTCTACCCGGTCGCCCGGAACCAACCGGACGAAATTTCTTTCTACCGCCCCCACCAGGTGAGCGGTCACCGTTTGCTGGGTTTCCAGCTTGACGGTGAACAACAGTCTCGGCAGCTCTTCCACTACCGTCGCCGGAACTCTTACGGCCGGGTCAGTACCCACGGGCCGTTCTCCGTAACAGCGATGCAATGTTCGAAGTGGGCGCTGTTGCTGCCGTCCTTCGTCACTGCCGTCCACTTGTCTCTCAAAACCATCGCCTCGGGGCGGCCGGCATTCACCATCGGCTCCACCGCGAGCACCATTCCCGGCTTCAACCGGGGATTCTCGTTCTTGCGGTCCACATAATTGGGAACCTGCGGCTCTTCGTGAAGCTGCGTCCCGATCCCGTGTCCCACATACTCCCGGACAATGCTGAACCCGTTGCCCTTCACATGCTGCTCCACCGTGGAACAGATATCGAACAACCGGTTCCCGTTGCGCACTTTATCGATCGCCAGCTCGAGCGACTCCTGCGTCACCTGCAGCAGTTTTTTGGTCTGCTCGCTGACCTCGCCGACGGGGACGGTGATGGCGGAATCGCCGTAATACCCGTCCAACTTCACGCCCGTGTCGATCGAGACGATGTCGCCCGATTTGAGCACGCGCTTCGCATTCGGCATACCGTGAACGATTTCGCTGTTCACGCTGGTGCACAACACAAACTTGTAAGCCTCGCCGGCCGCCGGCACATAATAACCCTTGAAAGCCGGCTTGGCCCCCGCATCGGCCACCATCTTTTCCGCTGCCGCTTCGAGATCGAAAGTGCTGGCCCCTTCCACGGCCATTTCCTTCAACTTCTGCAGGATCTGCCATACCAGCAGACCGCTGCGCCGCATCTTCTCGAGCTCGGCGGCGGTTTTACGAACGATCATTCGTCTCCATCGCCCGGCAGATCTTCGCGAACACCGTTTCCGGCGGGTCCACGCTGCCGTCCACTTCAATCACGCGCCGCCCCGCCTCGCAGTAATACTGAAGCACCGGACGGGTTTTGAGGCCGTATCCTTCCAGCCTCTCTCGAATGACCTCTTCCCTGTCATCGTCTCGAACGGCTAACTTCTCGCCATCCAGGTCGCACATGCCATCCACCCGGGGAGGCTTAGTGGCAAGGTTGTACAGGGTTCCACAGCGAGGGCACTCGCGGCGTCCAGTCAATCGGGCAATAATTACATTGTAATCTACTGCGAGGTGAATCACCACCTCGCGAATTCCATGGGCGTCCATCCACCCGGTCAGGTGCTCGGCCTGAGCGAGCGTCCGCGGATACCCATCCAAAACAAAACCATTCGCGGCATCCGGCTGAGCCAACCGGGCTTCCACCATGCGGTTGACCACTTCATCTTTCACCAGCACGCCTGCCTGCATCTTCGCCGCGACCGCGGTACCTACCTGGCTCCCCTGGCGAATCGATTCGCGCAGCATATCTCCGGTCGAGATATGCGGAACATTGAGGCGCTGGCACAACAACCTCGCCTGCGTGCCTTTGCCGGAGCCGGGCGAACCGAACAAGACAATGGCACTCACACTCAGAACGTGCTCCGCCGGCCCTTAATGCGGCCCGACCGCGGAGTAAACCCTTCGTAATGCCGCATAATGAGCTGGGCTTCCACCTGGTTGATGGTATCCATGGCCACGCCCACGACGATGAGCAGCGAAGTACCGCCAAAGTAGAAATTGACGTTCAAGCCTTCCAGCAGGAAGCGCATATGCGCGGCGGTCAGCGCATTATCGATTCCGCTTCCGATGAGCGGCAGGTGCTGCAAGTGAATGCCGGCGATCATGATATCCGGGATCAGGCAGAGGATGGCCAGATAAATACCGCCCACCACCGTGATCTTCGTCAGAATGTTGTTCATGTAGTCGGCAGTATTGCGCCCGGGACGAATGCCGGGAACGAACCCACCGTACTTGCGCATATTGTCGGCCGCTTCGTTCGGGTTGAAGATGATCGAAACGTAGAAGAAGCAGAAGAAAATAATGCCCGCGACGAACAGGACGTAGTAGAGCGGCTCGCCGTGTTGAATCGCGGTGAGGATGCCCATCAGCCACTTCATGTTCTTGACCGTGCCCACCTGCTGCAGGGTTTGCGGGAACGCCAAAATGGACGACGCGAAGATCACGGGGATGACGCCGCCGGCGTTGACCTTCAGCGGCATGTGCGTGCTCTGGCCGCCCATCACGCGGCGCCCGACGACGCGCTTGGCGTACTGCACCGGGATGCGGCGCTCGCCACGTTCCACCAGCACGATGAAAGCGACCACCGCGATCATCATCGCGATGAGGACCAGCAGCGTAATGGCGCCCCACTCGTGCGTGACGAACGTGTTCTGGTAAATGTTCTGCAAGGCGCCGGGCAAGCCAACCACGATGCCGGTGAAGATGATCAGCGACATGCCGTTGCCCACGCCGCGCTCGGAGATCTGCTCGCCGAGCCACATGATGAAGGCGCTACCGGTTGTCAGCGACAGAATCGTCAGCATGGTAAAGCCGAAGCCCGGGTTGATGACGATGCCTTCCTTCATGCTTTGCAGGCCGGCGGCGATACCGAAGGACTGAATGACGGAGAGAATGATGGTGAGATAGCGGGTCCACTGAGTGATCTTGCGGCGCCCCAGTTCCCCTTCTTTTTGCAGCTTCTCAAGCGTGGGAACAACCACCGTCAGGAGCTGCAAAATGATCGATGCCGTGATGTACGGCATGATGCCGAGCGCAAACACGGTCAGCCGGCGAATATTGCCGCCGGCGAAGAGATCGAAAAATCCGAAGATCGATCCTTGTGCGGAGCCCAGGAACTGGCTCCATTGCGCTACGTTTACACCCGGAGTGGGGATGTGTCCGCCCAGACGATACACCGCGAGCAGCCCCAGCGTGAACAGGAGCCGCTTGCGCAGGTCGGGGACGCGAAACATGTTCGCGAAGGCTTCAATTAACCTCGTCATGGTTCCCTTTTCCGGCTACTCGGCGGCCGGTGTGCCGATGGTTTGCGCCGTTCCTCCGGCCTGCTGGATCTTCTCCAGTGCCGACTTGGAAAAATGGTGGGCTTCCACCGTAATCTTGCGCGTCAACTGGCCGGTTCCGAGAATCTTCAGGCCGTCGCCCGTCGAGCGGATGACGCCGAGTTCCATCAGACGATCGGCATTGAAGGTATCGCCTTCCAGCTTTTCGAGCCTGCCGAGATTGACGATGGCGTAATGCTTTTTGAAAATGTTCTTGAAACCGCGCTTGGGCAGGCGGCGGTGAAGCGGCATCTGTCCGCCTTCGAAACCGCGCTTCTGGCTGAAACCGGTGCCAGCGTGCTGACCCTTGCTGCCGCGGGTCGAAGTCTTGCCGTGGCCGGAGCCCATACCGCGCCCCACGCGCTTGCGCTGCTTGGTTTGCCCGGCCGGAGGTTTGAGTTGACTCAGGTTCATTTGAAAATCCTTATTGGGACGCGGATGAACGCGGATAAAAGCAGACGAAATCCAAATCTTATCTGCGTTTATCTGCGTTCATCCGCGTCCACCAATCTTATTCCACTACTTGTAGGAGATGCGGGACCTTGTTGACCATCCCTCGAAATACCGGGCTGTCGGGCCGCTCGACCACTTGGTTCAGTTTTCGCAGTCCTAATCCTTTTACCACCCGTTTCTGCTTCTCGGGCGTGCAAATGGGACTGCGGACCAGTTTGATTTTGATGGTGCCTGCCATTAGAGTTTCTCCACCGCGAGACCGCGCATTTCGGCGACAGCAGCTCGATCGCGCAGCGATTCCAGAGCCACGATGGTCGCCTTAACCACGTTGTGCGGGTTCCGCCGGCCGATGCTCTTGGTGAGCACGTTCGGGATTCCGGCGGCCGAAATGACAGCGCGCACCGGTCCGCCCGCAATCACGCCCGTTCCGGCGGGAGCCGGCTTGAGCAGCACCTGGCTGCTGGCAAACTGGCCCAGAACCTGATGCGGAATCGTCGTGTCCAACACATTGACCCGGCGCAGATTCTTCTTGGCGGCTTCGATGCCCTTGCGGATCGCCGACGGCACTTCCTTCGCCTTGCCGACTCCGTAGCCGACCACTTTGGCCGATGGATCGCCGATCACCACCAGAGCCGAAAAGCTCATGTTCTTACCGCCCTTCACCACTTTGGTGACACGGTTGATCGCGACCACCTGCTCTTTGAGATTGAGCGGAGCCGGATCGATGCGTTTTGCGATCGTTGCCATTGATTAGAACTCCAGTCCTGCTTCGCGAGCGGCATCGGCGAGCGCCTTCACGCGCCCGTGGTACGGATAGCCGCCGCGGTCGAACACTACTTTGGCAATGCCCTTTTCCTTGGCGCGCTCAGCCACCAGCTTGCCGATGGTCTTGGCCGCCGCGACATTGCCGCCATTGGTGCGGCCGTCCTTATCGACGCTCGAGGCCGACACCACCGTGACGCCCTTGCTATCGTCGATAACCTGCGCGTAGATGTGCGCCACACTGCGGAAGATCGCCAGGCGCGGCCTGTCCGTAGTGCCCTGCAGCTTGCGGCGAATGCGCTTGTGAATACGGCTGCGGATTTCCTTCTTTTCGTGCTTATTGATCATTTGCCACCCGCCCCGGTCTTACCGACCTTCTTGCGCAGCGCTTCGCCGGTGTAGCGGATGCCCTTATTCTTGTAAGGATCCGGTTTGCGAAGCGCGCGGATGTTGGCAGCCACCTGTCCGAGAAGCTGCCGGTCATGGCCGCTCAGAATGACACGGCCTTGAAGATTCTGAATCGCGCTACCCGCCACCTTCTCGACCTTCATGTCCACGCCGTCCGGCAGGTAGAATTCGATGGGATGCGAATAGCCCAGGGTGAAGATGGCAACACGCCCCTTGACTTCCGCACGGTAGCCGATGCCCACAATATCGAGCTCGCGCGTGAAGCCGGTGCTGACGCCCTGCACCGCATTGGCGGTGAGAGCCCGCGTCAGGCCGTGCAGCGCGGCGTGATCGTCGCTGGCGCGCTTGACGTTCAACACGCCATTGGCCTGGTCGAAGGTGATGCCTTCCGGAATCGGCACGGTGAGGGTGCCCTTGGGTCCGGTGACCTGCAGTTGATCGCCGACTTGGATTTTCACGCCGCTGGGCAGCGGGATCGGCTTTTTACCAATTCTCGACATAATTCAATTCGTCCTTGCGGTTACCACACACGGCAGAGAATCTCGCCGCCGATCTTCTCCTTGTGCGCATCCCGGCCGGTCATGACACCGCGCGGGGTAGTCAGGATATTGATTCCCAGACCGCCGAGCACGCGCGGAATCTCCGTCTGGCCGACGTAGACGCGGCAGCCGGGGCGCGAAACACGCTCGATGGCGCTGATCACGGGCGAGTTGTTGTTCCCGTACTTCAGGTAGATTTTAATGGTCTTCTTCGCGCCTTCTTCCGCTACTTTGAAGTTGGTAATGAAACCTTCTTCTTTCAGAATGCGCGCGATTTCCGTTTTCAGCTTGGAAGCCGGCACGTCCACTTTGGGGTGGCGGGCTTGGATCGCGTTCCGGACGCGAGTCAGCATGTCGGCAATGGGATCGCTCGTCATAGTTCTCCTACTTACTACCAGCTAGCCTTCGTCACGCCGGGAATCTCGCCGTTCAACGCGAGTTGGCGGAAACACAGACGGCAAATGCCGAACTTGCGCAGGAACGCGCGCGGACGCCCGCAGCGCCAGCAGCGGTTGCGGTGACGCGTCGGCAGTTTATCCACGCCGGGCTTGTTCTGGGCCTTAGCCGCCTGAGACTCGCGCCGGATCTTCTCCAGCTTGATATCTTTTGCAATTTTCGCGGTGGTTGCCATGTTTGTCCTTTACTGTTGCCGGAACGGCATCCCCATGGCGCGAAGCAGTGCCACGCCCTCGGCGTCGGTGCGCGCCGAAGTGGTGATGGAGATGTTCATCCCCTTGGTCTTTTCCACCTTGGAGTAATCGATTTCCGGGAAAATCAACTGGTCTTTCACGCCCAGGGTGTAATTGCCGCGCCCGTCGAAGCTCTTCGTCGAGACTCCGCGGAAATCGCGCACGCGGGGCAGCGCCACGTTCACCAGGCGGTCCAGGAATTCGTACATGCGGTCGCCGCGCAGCGTCACCATGCAGCCGATGGCCTGGCCTTCGCGCAGTTTGAACTGCGCGATGCTCTTGGTCGCTTTGGTGACCACCGGCTTCTGGCCGGCGATGGCCGTCAGCTCGTTCACCGCGCCATCCATGAGTTTGGCGTTCTGCGTGGCTTCGCCGAGGCCGATATTGATCGAGATCTTCTCGACCTTCGGCACGGCCATGACGTTCTTGTAACCGAACTCTTTCGTCAGCGAGCCGACGACGTTTTTCTGATAATGCTCTCTCAAACGTGCTGCCATGGAATCCTCTTATTTCCGATCCAGTGTTTGCCCGCACTTGCGGCACACCCGCGTGCGGCGTCCCTTGCCGCCGCCGGCGGCGTGATCGATGTGATGGGCGATGCGCACGGCCTTGTTGCAGCCGGGGCATATGATCATCACATTAGAAGCCTGTATGGGGCTTTCGCGCTCCGCGATGCCGCCCTTGATCTGCTTGGCGGGATTCGGCCGGGTGTGGCGCTTGATCATCATCACGTGCTCGACCAGCACCCTGTTGGTATCGCGGTCGACGCGCAGAATCCGTCCGGTCTTGCCCCTGTCGCGACCCGAGATCACCTTTACGGTGTCGTCCTTTTTGAGATCGGTGCGGACCGGCGGGGCCAGTGATTTCTTAGTTCCAGTTGCCATTTAAATAACCTCGGGGGCGAGCGACACGATCTTCATGAATTTCTTGTCGCGCAGTTCCCTGGCGACCGGGCCGAACACACGCGTTCCGACCGGCTCGCCGACATCGTTGATCAACACGGCGGCGTTGGAATCGAAACGGATGTAAGTGCCGTCCTTGCGCCGGGTTTCCTTGCGCATGCGGACAATCACGCAGCGCACCACTTTGCCTTTCTTGATGGCCGAATCGGGAGCGGCCTCTTTCACGCTGGCGGTGATCACGTCACCGAGGCCGGCGCGCAGGCCGAGGTCGCCGCCGCGCGGCAGGATGCAAGAAAGCCTCCTGGCGCCGCTGTTATCGGCCACCTCGAGAATTGTACGCATTCCAATCATAAGCTTGTAGTAGCCTTTCGATTCACCACAGAGACACAGAGAAAACCCGGGAGAACACAGAGAAAACCAAGGGTTTGCGTTCCTCTGTGTTCTCCTGTTTTCATCTCTGTGCCTCTGTGGTAAAGAGACATTGCTAAACCTTTACATCCAGTTCCGCGGGTTGCGCACCCACCTGCGCGGCACGGCGAACCACTTCCGCCAGGCGCCAGCGCTTCAGTTTGCTGAGCGGGCGGCTTTCGACGATGCGAACCACATCGCCGAGCTTTGCGGTGCCCTCTTCGTCGTGGGCGTAAAATTTCTTGCGCTTCGCGATGATGCGCTTATAGAGCGGGTGCGGCACGCGGCGGCTGACTTCCACCACGATGGTCTTCGCCATCTTGGTAGATACTACCTCGCCGACTTTCTCGTTCTTGTGCTGCTCTTGCTGCTGTTCGGCCATGTTATTTCTTCGCTCCCGCCAACTCGCGCTCCCGGAGTACGGTGAGGATGCGGGCGCGCTCCTTCTTCATCGAGCGGAGCTTCTTCAGCCCGTCGGTTTGTCCCATGGACATCTGAAATTTAAGACGGAACCGCTGCTCATCCATTTCCTGCAGCTGGTGCCGTAATGCCTGATCGTCGAGATCGCGAACCTTTGACTTCATATGCGTTACTCCGCGTCGTCCCGGCCGACAAACTTGGTTTTGATCGGCAACTTGTGCGCTGCCAAGCGCATGGCGGCCGCCGCCGTGGCGCGGTCCACGCCTTCCATCTCGAAGAGAATCTTTCCGGGACGGATGACGGCAACCCACTGCTCGGGCGCGCCTTTACCTTTACCCATACGGGTTTCGGCGGGCTTCTTGGTGATCGGCTTGTCCGGGAACAAGCGGATCCAAACTTTACCGCCGCGCTTGATGGAGCGGGTCATGGCCACGCGCGCGGCTTCAATCTGCCGGTCGGTGATCCAGGCGCATTCCATGGCTTTCAGACCGAAATCCCCGAAAGAGATGTCGGAGCCGCGCCAGGCTTTGCCGGCCATTCGGCCGCGCTGCTGCTTCCTGAATTTCACCTTCTTTGGCATCATCATGGCGGTTAGTCCTCAATCAATCCTTGCTACTGGTTCTCGCCTTCCGGCTTGGTTTCCGGCTTCGCTTCCGGCTTGTTTTCCGCCGGCGCAGGCGTCTGCTCCTGACGAGCTTCCTGTTTCCAGGACGGCGATTGCGTAGGCGACATTAGCGGCGGCAGAATCGGCGCCGCCGGACGCTGTGCCGGACGCGGCATATCGGCCGGAGCCTGTTGCACGGCGGGGCCTTCGGCCACCGGAGGCGGAGCCTGCTCGGTGCGCGGGCCACCCTGATAGCCGCCACGATCGCCACGGTCGCGATCGCGTCCACGGCCTCCGCGATCTCCGCGGTCACGACGCTCGCCGCGATCCCGGCGCGGTTCGGGCTCCGGAAGGAGTCCGCCGCGGCGCTTGGTCAGGTCGAGAATCTCACCCTTGTAAATCCAGGTCTTGATCCCGATCACGCCGTACGTGGTGTGAGCTTCGGAGAAGCCGTAGTCGATGTCGGCGCGCAGCGTGTGCAGCGGAAGCTGCCCTTGCAGATACCACTCGCTGCGGGCGATTTCCGCGCCATTCAAACGGCCGGACACGCGAACCTTAATTCCCTTGCAGCCGAAGCGCAGCGCCGAATCCACAGCCTTGCGCATCGCGCGGCGGAACGCCACGCGCTTTTCGAGCTGCAACCCGATGCTCTCGCACACCAGTTGCGCGTCCAGCTCGGGCTTGTGCACTTCCTGAATATCGATGAAGACTTCGCGCTTGGTCTTGCGCGCCATGTCCTGCTTCAGCTTCTCGATTTCGGCGCCCTTGCGTCCGATGATGATGCCGGGACGCGACGTGCGGATGGTGACCCGCAGCTTGTTGCCCGGGCGATCCACTTCGATCGAGCTGACACCGGCGCTCTTCAGGCGGCTCATCAGGCCTTCCTTGAGCTCGAGGTCTTCCTGCAGCAGCTTGGCATAGCCCTGTTTGGCGAACCAGCGCGACCGCCACGGCTTATTGAAGCCCAGCCGGAATCCGTACGGGTGAACTTTCTGTCCCATCTATGCTTCTTTCTCCGCCACTTTGATGACGATATGCGCCAGACGGCGCTGGTAGCGATAGGCGCGGCCCATGGGAGCCGGCCGCACACGCTTCATGCGAGGCCCTTCGTTGACCAGCGCGTGCGAGACGTACAGACGATCGACGTCCACGTCTTCGTTAATGTTCTGCGCGTTGGCGATGGCCGACTGCAGCACCTTCTCCACCGTGGGCGCGATGCGCTTGTTGACGGTGCGCAGCGTAGTCAGCGCCTTCCCCGCCTGCTGGCCGCGGATCATGTCCACTACCAGGCGCGCTTTCTGCGGGGAAACTCGGATATATCTTGCTTCCGCTTTGGCTTCCATATCGATTCCTTCTAACGGCCGCCGGCTAGGACGGCTTCCCGGTCTTTTCCGTAGCCGCTTTTACCGAGTGCCCTTTGAACGTGCGGGTCGGGGAAAACTCGCCCAGCTTATGCCCCACCATGTTCTCGGTGACGTACACCGGAATGAACTTCTTGCCGTTGTGCACGGCGATGGTGTGCCCCACGAACTCGGGAAGAATCGTGGAACGGCGCGACCAGGTGCGAACCACCTTCTTTTCATTGGCCGCGCTGAGCACCATGAGCTTGGCTTCCAGGTGCGTATCGGTAAACGGTCCCTTCTTTACGCTTCTTCCCATGCTTACCTCTTTTTGCTCTTCCGATTCACAATCCACTTGTCGGTGCGCTTGTTGTTGCGCGTCTTGAAACCGCGAGTGGGCTGACCCCAGGGGGTCACGGGGTGGCGGCCGCCGCTGGTTTTGCCTTCGCCGCCGCCGTGCGGGTGGTCGACCGGATTCATCGAAACGCCGCGATTGTGCGGGCTGCGACCGAGCCAGCGCGAGCGCCCGGCCTTACCGAGAGAAACGTTTTCGTGATCCACGTTGCCGACCTGGCCAACGGTGGCCATGCAATCGGACAATACGCGACGCACTTCGCCCGAGGGCAGCTTCAGAAGAGCGAGCCCGCCTTCTTTGCTGATGAGCTGTGCCTGCGAACCGGCCGAGCGGGCCATCTGCGCGCCCTTGCCCGGCTTCAGCTCGATGTTGTGCACGATGGTGCCGGCCGGCATGTTCTTCAGCGGAAGCGCATTGCCGATGAGAATATCGGCCGTGGGTCCCGACATCACCTTCTGGCCGACCTTCAGGCCATCGGGTTGGATGATGTAGCGCTTTTCGCCGTCCGCGTAGTTCAACAGCGCGATGCGGCTGGAGCGATTGGGATCGTACTCGATCGCCGCGACAACCGCTGGAATCCCAAACTTATCGCGCTTGAAATCCACAACGCGATACGCCTTCTTGGCGCCGCCGCCGATGAACCGACTGGTGACGCGCCCCGTGCTGTTGCGGCCGCCCGTGCGCTTCTTGGATTCGACCAGCGACTTTTCCGGACGATCTTTCGTGATGTCCTCGCGCGACACCACCGTCATGAATCGACGTGTGGGAGTGACGGGACGGAATGTCTTGATAGGCATGATTAGATCTCCGCGAACTCGGGCACTTTCTCGCCCGCCTTCAGCCTCACGTAGGCCTTTTTCCAGTCGGCCCGATAACCGGTGAAGCGGCCGCGGCGGCGCAGCTTGCCTTCAAAGGTCGCGGTACGAACTTCTGCCACTTTCACCTTGAAGAGCTTCTCCACCGCTGACTTCACCTGCGTCTTATTGGCTTCGGCATGCACCTGGAAGCAAAGAGTGCCTTCGTTGTCTTTCTTCTCTACGCCCTTCTCGGTAACGAGCGGACGGATGAGAATCTGATGGATGTTCATTTTGCGAGTGCCTCCGAGAATTTGCGCGCGGCGGCTTCGCTCAGAATCACGCTCTTGTGGCCCAACAGGTGGTAGGGATTGACTTCACGGGTGGGGAGGAGAGTAACGCCCTTGAGGTTGCGAAGGCCGAGGGTAAGATTGCGGTTTTCGCCGTTCTCTACGACCAGAACAGTGCGGCCCGCTTCCAACTTGGCCAGCGCGCCCATCGCGCTCTTGGTCTTGTGGTCGGCAAAGTTGAACGTCTGCACGATCTTCAATTCGCCATCGCGAACCTTCGCCGAGAGAGCCGAGCGCAGCGCGCCCAACAGCATCTTCTTCGGCAGTTTGTACGCATAGCTGCGAACCACCGGACCGTGCACCGTGCCGCCGTGGCGCCAGATGGGAGAGCGAACCGAACCCACGCGCGCGCGGCCGGTGCCCTTCTGCTTCCACAGCTTCTTACCGGAGCCTGCGACTTCGGAGCGAACCTTGGTCTTGTGGGTTCCGCGATGCTTGCCGGCCTGATACTGGCGAACGGCTTCGTACAGCAGCGCCTCGTTGACTTCGGCGCCGAAAACGTCGTCGGCGAGATCGAGCTGACCGACTTTCTGATTATTGAGATCGACGATATCGACTGTCGGCATGGTGTTACCTCTTGCTCCTTCGCACCATCACGTAGCCGCCGGTCGGTCCGGGAACCGCGCCCTTGACGATGAGCACGTTGTCCTCTAGATCGACGTCAATCACTTCCAGGTTGCGGACCGTCACACGGGCGTTGCCCATGTGTCCGGCCATGCGCATACCGGGAACGACGCGCGACGGAAAGCTGGACGCGCCAATGGAGCCGGGCGCACGGTGGAACATCGAGCCGTGGGTCGATTCGCCGCCGCGGAAGTGGTGCCGCTTCACCAGACCGGCGAAGCCTCGGCCCTTGCTGATGCCGATGACGTCCACCTTGTCCTTGGGCTTGAACTGATCCACCAGCACCTTGTCGCCGGGTTTGAAATCGTCGCTGCCGGCGGTGAGGTTGAACTCGCGCATAAATTTCGCGCCTTCCACGCCCGCCTTCTTCAGGTGGCCGGTGGCCGGCTTATTGATGCGCTGCGGCTTGACGAACTCCAGCAGGCCGAGTTGCACGGCGTCGTACCCATCGGTGGTGGGCGTCTTGCGCTGCGTGACCATGCACGGTCCCGCCTTGAGCAGCGTCACCGGGACGGCCTGGCCGTCGGGCCGGAACATCTGCGTCATTCCGATTTTTTTGCCAAGGATTCCTGGGCTCATTGTAAATTCGATCCTTCTCTTTTTCACCACAGAGGCACAGAGGATAAGAAGGAGGACACAGAGGAATGCAATCTTCGTCTTCTCTGTGTTCTCTGTGCCATCTCTGTGTCTCTGTGGTGAATCAACTATTTCCCGAACGCCTTAATCTCCACGTCCACACCCGCGGGCAGATCCAGCTTCATCAGCGCGTCTACCGTCTGCTGGGTGGGCTCGAGGATATCGAGCAGACGCTTGTGCGTCCGGATTTCAAACTGCTCCCGCGACTTCTTATCGACGTGGGGACTCCGCAACACCGTCGTGATGGAGCGGCTCGTGGGCAGCGGGATGGGACCGGCCACGGTGGCGCCGGTCCTCTTCGCTGTGTCCACGATTTCCGTTGTCGATTGATCCAGCACCCTGTGGTCGTAAGCCTTCAAGCGGATGCGAATGCGTTCTCTCAGCGCCATTGATTACCTACTTAATGATCTCGGTCACGGTGCCGGCGCCGACGGTGCGTCCGCCTTCGCGAATGGCGAAGCGGAGGCCCTTATCCATGGCGACCGGGGTGATCAGTTCGACGTTCAGGTTCACGTTGTCGCCCGGCATCACCATC
>Ga0134128_10000641_pt1 | contig 47747 bp, 60 predicted proteins | sample KB31754_FD_96462 | JGI IMG/M metagenome (GOLD analysis project Ga0134128, IMG submission 96462) | Terrestrial soil microbial communities with excess Nitrogen fertilizer from Kellogg Biological Station, Michigan, USA - KB3-175-4 | ecosystem: Environmental > Terrestrial > Soil > Unclassified ...
CATCCCAATCCAGCCCAGGCGGTGAAATTCCCCTGGCGTCGAGCCAAGTGCGGGACACGATGACGTTGATCGCGACGCAATAGGCCCGCAGGAACGCCTCATCCATCGGCACGTCGATGCCCCAGGTCCGAACCCAGAATGTGTTTCCGCGGTACTTGCCGGTCATGCCCTGGTGGTAGCCGTAACCTCCGGGCAGCCAAATGCCGGTCAGCGGCCCCGGTGGCGCCGGCCATTCATTCGCAGTCTCGATCGCGCGAGGTAGCGCAAAGGACAACTGCACCCCGCAGAAGGTCGCAATGGCCTTTTTCAAGTTCGGGATGTCGCCGAGCTGCACAGTCGCCCACAGCGGAACATCCTCGATTTGGATGCCGTCCGGTTTCAGGCCGCTACGGCAATAGTCGGCCATCGCCGTATTGACATCCGTGCCGTCGCTGCCGCCCCAGCGCGCGAGCAGACGAAGCGCCTGATCCTTGGTGGGCTTCCAGGCAGAGTGCATCGAGTTCGCCATGCGCATTTGCAAGTTGCGCAGGAACGCGGCCTCGACGCAGTTCGGATTCTGATCGTTGCCCAGCGGGTCGCCGTCCGCTGGGCAGCGCGCGTGCCAATCCACCGCGTCAGCAACCGGGACCGCCCCCAGACGCATGCGCGCGTCCAGGGGGGCCACTGCCTCCGGTGTTGGCGAGTGGATCAGGCCGAGGCGCATCAGGGCGTCACGGCCACGCGCAGCAGCGCCATGGCGGCTTCCAGCTCGGCGGCGCGGGCCGGGTTCACGATCCGCTCGGCCGTCAGTGCCGCCTGCACCGCATCGAGCAGCGTCGGAACGTCGATGGCGCCGGCCTGGAACGCCGCGTTGGCCGCGTCCACGCCCGCGACGATCTCGGGCTTCAGGTCGCCGCTCGTGCCGGCGACATCGACCAGCGCGGTCAGTGCCGCGGCCTCGGCCTTGATCTTGGCCGGCGACTGCACAGGAAGGGTGGTGCCGGTGCAGCCGGCGAGCGCCAGCACGGCAATCAGGGCGACGGCGCACGCACAGATGGGGCTCAGGTAGCGCATGGGTTCGATTCTCCGGTGTGTGAGGGGTCAGACGGCGGGTGGAGCGGGAGGCGCAGCGGGAGATTCGGCCTGCTGGCCTGGAACCACCGTCCCGACCCGAACTCCCGCGTTCGGAAACCACATGCTGGGGATGGTGGCCTGCGGCACAATGGCAGGCTGCGCCGCCATCGCCTGCATCGTCGCGATAGCATCCGCGATCAGCAGCGGCGCTGCGGCGGCGATCTTCTTGGTGAGGATGGCTTGCAGCGCATCGGTCGCCAGCTTGCCGGCCGCGCTCGGCGCCGCGCTGTTGTCCGGCAGCGCGACATGCACCGCCGCGCCGACCAGCAGGCCGAGCGTGACGGTCAGGGTGGTGTCATGCGTCGCGTAGTGGGCAATCAGGCCGACTGCGGTTGCGGCGAAGCCGGCCAGGCCCGTGATCGTGCTCGGCTGCTTGAGCCAAGCGCGCAGCTTGTCCATTGGATCAGTCCTTGGTTTGTGGTAGGAAAGGTGCGCCGGTAGCAGCGGGTCAGGCGCCAGCTCAGCTATCGTGGCAGACGCCTGGCTATGTCGATCTATGGTTGTGCCTAGAGCACAATAGGTGGATTGGTACGATGGCGGCGGCCGGTGGAAGCCCGGCCACTACCCAGCACGGTCGGCATGTGCTACAAAGGGTGTGCTGCGGCGGCATTTGGCTAATGCTGAACCAGCGGGGATAAGCGAGTATCCAAGCCCCGGACGGGACTGATGATCCTGCCTGATCTGGCGCACGCCAGCGACGAAGGAGGAGGTCAACCGTGAAACAAACTCGCCGCCGGGGTAGCGTCCGGCCCGCAGCACTTAGCCCGCAGTCACCCACGCCAGCTCCGCCGCATTCAGATCATCCGCCGAGGGCGTGACGGACGAAGGCGCCATGTCGGCCGCCAGCGCTAGCGCCGCGCTCCATCGCAGCGCGGAGCGGGCCAACTCTCCCTTTCCGAACGTCGCGAACGTTGGCCGCGTCCGGTAATACCCGTCCTGCGCGGTCCGCAGCTTGCCGATCAGGGTTCCGGCCCCGCCCCGGCCGCAGCACGCGATGCCGACCAGGCCCAGCGTCTCCGGGCCGATCGAACCATCTGCCGTGGCGCCGACCGCCTGCTGTAGCAGGATCGCGCTCCGCCGCGGCGAGGCGGTCACGCCGAAATCGAACACCGCCAGATTGACCCCGGGCAACAGCCGATCGCCGCGCACCACGTTCCAGAACCACGCGCCATAGATCGCCGAGGCCTCATCGCGCGACAGGTGCAGCAGATCGTTTACGTCCGGCGCTTCGTCGCCATGATCTTCGCGCCAGGCGCGCAGGGTGGTGAGCGTAATCCCCATGTTGGTGGCCCCGCCGGGGTCGGCCGGATTCTGGACGAAGCCGCCCTCGCGCGCGAGCGTGAAGGCGAGACAGCGGTCGAAGGAGGAGGTCATGGGCGGCTCCGCGCTATACGGGGATAAACTCGCTATAGATCAGCGTTGCCGGCATTAGACCCGCGTCCGCGACCCGGTGTGATACGCGCTCCCGCCCGGCCGCGCCCCGAACGCCGGGGTCAACACCATCGGGTCTGCGGTCGGCGCCAGGACGTGCCGCACCATCGGCCGAGCCGGCCCGGCGCAGCCCGCCAGGGCCAGCGCCAGAATCAGAATGCCGAGCGCAGCCATGCCCACGCCTGACCGGCCAGCCATTGAACGTGCGTCGAAAGCAGTCCTCCCACCCCGGCCCCGAGCCCGGAGCCGATCAGCAGGGTCCGCAGCGGGCGGGAAATCAGGAAGTTGGCGACCCGGCCGGCGATGACGATATTCGCGATGGTCGGCCGCATCCGCTCCACGCAAGCCTTCACATCCCGCATTTCCTGAGTGAGCAGCCCGAGCGCCAGGCGATCCGTGTTCCGGTCATCGCCGAGCTGCTTCAGGTCGGCCTTGATTTCGCACACGTCGGCGCGGGTGTCCGTCATCTGCTGCGCGATTTGGCCCTGAGCCGCAGCCGAATCCCGCTGCGCCTCGGCCATGTCCCGCATCATGGCGACCAGCCCGGCTTCCTCGGCGGCGGTCATGTCATGGGGATTCCTTTTCGGACTTGCCGGGCCTCGCGTGGCGTGAGACGGTGCGCGGCCGGGTCAGCCTTGGCCGCCGCGCTTGCGACGGTCCCTGCGATCAGTCGGACGCGCGGGTCATGAACAGGTCCACATCTCTCTACTTGGACGCGACACGCTTCATCGCGGCCCTGCTGGTGTTCGCGGACCATGCCTGCGGCAGCCGGATATCGGGTGGGTTCGGCTGGCAACTCGCGGACTATGGGCCGGAAGCGGTGGCGGTGTTCTTCGTCCTGTCCGGCTTCGTGATCGCCCACGCAACCGCCTCGCGCGAATTGTCGCCGCAGTCCTATGCGGTGGCGCGCGGCGCCCGGATTTACTCGGTGGCGCTCCCGGCGCTGGTGTTCACCGCGATAGCCGACGCGATTGGCCGGTCCGTGAGCCCCGCCCTGTATTCCGGCCCCTGGCACGCCGCCCTCGATTGGCACTTCCTCGGGGCCGCTGCCTTCGTCAACGAATTATGGACGGTCAGCTTCAACCCGGGGTCGGACTGGTCCTATTGGTCGCTGGGCTACGAGGTCTGGTACTACGCGATCTTCGGGGCGCTGGCGTTCGCGCCGCGGCGCTTCGGGTTGCTGGCCGCCGCCGGGCTGCTGCTGTTGGTCGGGCCCAGCATCGCTGCGCTGTTCCCGCTTTGGCTGGTCGGCGTTGGCGCCTATCGGGTGTGCACGCGCCATCCGATGGGGCGAACGGCCGGCCTGCTGCTGTTCCTCGGCTCGCTCGCGGCATGGGGCGCCTACGAGGTCATGGCCTGGCGCCACGGGCGCTTCCTGCTACGCCAGCCCGAAATGCTGGTCTGGCTGAAACGGCCCGAGTTACCACAGTACTACGTCGTGGGGCTGGCCTTCGCGGGCAGCCTGATCGGGTTCCGCTCGGCATCCGAGTGGATCGAGCCTTTCGCTGCGCGCCATCGTTTCGCCGCCCTGCGCTGGGCCGCTGGCGCGACGCTCTCGATCTACCTGTTCCATGAACCGCTGCTTCGGCTACTCGCGACGTTGAATCCGTGGCCGCCCGGTTCCTGGCGCGGTCGGACGCTGGTGCTGGGCGGGACGCTGATCGTGGTGTTCGCGCTGGCCGAGCTAACCGAGCGGCGCAAGGGCGCGTGGCGGCGCGGCATTCTGGCCTTGGTCGAGCGTGCCAAGGTCGGCGCACATTCCCGTGCGGTAGCGAAATTGTCCTCCCCAGCGAGCGAAACGGGCGTTTAGATGCGTAGCCGGCTCTGAACCCGGAGAACCGTCCATGCCCCGCCTGATCCCGCTCGCCGCCGCCGTCGCCTTGTGGTTTGCGCCAGGGGGTGCGAGGGCGGATGTCGTCAGTTACACGGCAGCAGTGGTCTCAAGCTCGATGGGGCCGCAGGAATTTGCTTTCGCGTTGCCGGACGGTCCGTTGGCCGACGCCGCCGTGACGCTGGACGGAGATTTCGGCCCGTTTCACTACAACGGGACGGTGGAGCTCGGGACGGATCGCCCCTTCGCCTCTGGCGGAGACGGCGGGGGACAGGTCGGCGCAGTCGTCTATAACCTATACGAGACCATCGCCGAATCTGCTAGCCAGCTTATTGTCGATGTTCTTGGGAACTACTATTTCCCATCCGCTCCGTTACCGGAGTTCGACGGCTTCTTTTCCGGCAGCCTCACAGTCACATACTCTTACAATCAGGTGGCCGCGGCGCTGGCTTCGTCCGACCCTTCCGCTCCGCTGCCCGAGCCTTCAACCGTACCGTTACTCGCGGCCGGCCTGCTCGGCATCATCCTGATCCGGCACGCTAGGGCTGGATATTGAACTGGAACGAGCCGCAGCCGTTCACGCTGCCATCGCTCACGGAATAGAGCGGCCCTGGCGTCGTCAGGAAGCTGTTCTTCGCCGCACGGGACGGGAAGTAGAGCGGGTTGCGCCGCCGCGCGTCCAGACGTAGGCACAGTTTCAGCGCATCGGCCGGCGCGCCAGGCACCTTCGACCATTGCGCCAGCGCCGCGATATGAACGGTGGTGTAATAGGTCGGATCAGGTCCACCGGACCCGCTCGGCAGTCCCGACCAACTGTTCTGGCAATAGGGCTGCTGATTGAGCGGGTTGGCGAACGATTTGACGCTTGGATTTGTCTGTTGTGGCGCCGTGCCGCCCTCCGGGATTGGCGCGTACGGTGTCGCGCCGAGCAAAAGGCCGAAGCCCGCCGCAACTGGCGCGTTGTTTGCCCCGTTGGCGAGTGCAAGCCAATTCGGATAGGTGTTCGCTTCGGTGCGGACCGTGTTGCTCGATCCCGCCGCGGCGGTGCTATCGGTCTCGACGTGATAGAGGTCGCTGTAACCCTCCGAGCCGCCATAGTCACTGTCGAACCATTTGTAGAAATTGATCGGGACGCCATTAAGCCATGCGGCGAATCCTGGCGGCGCATCGTCCTGTGAGGCGGGGTGCGACGTGAACAAGACCTGGTGCCCGAGCATCCACGGCGCGAGGTCCGATCCCTGCGATCCGGCTGGTGGGTAATCCCATGTTCCGAGCCCATACCCCTTCGGATAGGTCGCGGCATACCAGGGCGTGAAATCGCCCAACCACGCCGCGGTATCCGCAAAGCAATCCGTGATGAAGGGCCGCAGCGGGTGACCTGGCGGCATCACCTGATTGACCTGGGTCAGGTTCTTCAGGCAGAACGCCGCGGCGCGCAGTTGAGTATCGGCCGAAGGCACGCTGGCGATGCCGGCATAGGTCTTCCCGTTCCCGAACGGGTTGACCTGATTGCGATACGCCGGAGCGGTGCTGGCGATCTGTGTGCACCACAGTTCCAGCATGTCTTCCCGGAATATCTCGCGCCCGGTTTTCAGGAACGCAGGGAACCCAGGATTGGGAATGTGAGAGCTGTTGGCGATGCCGACATAGTTATCCCAGCGCCACGCCCCGTCGGCGCGATTCACCTTGGGCCGATCGGCGATCCCCGTGCCGTTCACGGTATAGAACTTCACGGTGGACTTGGTGCTCCCGCTCGGCAGATTGGGATACGTGCCGCCGGCGCGGTCAGGCCCAAGATTGCTGATGATCGGATAGCCCGTCGTCTCATCGTGGAACGTGTGCGGCTGGTCAAACCACTGGCACGCGTGGATCAGCATCTCTTGATGCGAGTTCGGGTCATCGAACTTGTAGAAGCTGTGGAGCTGATCGCCGACAAATCCGCCATAGCGATTGTCGATCGAGCCGTCGCCGAATTGCTGCAACACGTTCCACGGCGTGCCAATGCCCACCAGCGCCGCATTCGGAATATAGTTGTGTGTCACCGATGGGTTGCGCGCGAACGGCACCGCATCATTCTGCGAGTAGTGTGGCGTAGCCCCCGACTTCTGGAACAGATAGGTGAAGTCATGGCCCACCCCGATGTTCGGGCGCGCCGTGCCGGCGACGGGATCATACCAAAAGGCGCGACAGTCTGATCCGACACCGAGTATCTTGCTGTTGGCGAAGGTCATCGCCGCCGGGATCATCGTGATGGTCCCGGTGCCCTGATCGGTAAACGGCACCGATATGGACTGCCAGTCGGTCACGCCGCCGTCGCTGATATTCGTCCCCGTTCCGGTCGGGGCGGTGCTGCCGCTCACGCCCCCGGCTCGGGTCATGTAAAGCACGCCGTTGGACTCGACATACGTGCGCCCGGCCGCGTAATTCGTTCCCGTAAGCCAATGCGTCATCGCGCTTTGGTCGATCGCTGGCCCCAAGAAAATCCCGCCCGAGTTGAGATACCGTTCTGCCGCGAGATACACGGTATGGTCCGGTGGATCGCTGGCGCCGAAGTGCGGCACCACCGGGAAATACACCTGCGGCGCCGGCGAAAGTCCGGCAGGAAGCGTTCCGGTGGACGTGAACATCACCCCGATTCCACCGGTGATCGCCGTGGGCGTCGGGTTGGGCGGCGAGCCTGTCCAGAACGCATCATTGGGCGCGCCAAGTGCGGTCGGAATGATAATGCGCCCGTGCGTCACATCGAAATTGGCATTGGGGATCGTGGTATTCCCCACCCAGCGCGGATCGTTCGGACCGCCGGCTGCGCCGATCAGCGCATCCCCGTTGGCGCGGTCGCGGCACTCATAGATGCCGGCGTGGCGGTCCTGCTGGCCGGTGGTAAGATAGCCGGGCAGCGATCCGGGAATGGTGCCGCCGGCGAACGGGCCGGCCGTGTTCGGCTCTAGGCCAACAAATTCGACCAGATACGGTCCCGTGCCAGGCCCCGTCGCGGAGAGTGCGGTAACGTGCAGGCGAGGCTTGATATACTGGTGCACGGCCCCATCGCTGTGCCGGGTCGCATAGGCGATGACATCCCACTTCGTAACCTTCGGCGAGGCGCGCAGCGTGGTCCACATGCCGGCAGGGTTCGTGCCGATCGAGCCTGCCATGTAATCGCTGAACGTCGCCAGCACGTGGTTGACGTTGACCTCAAACCAATCGACCGCCGGATTCGTGCTGGTAAGCTGCGCCTCGAAATCGCCGCCGTAGATTTTCAGATAGATGTTGCTGTGCGCCGCGAGTTGCGCCGGGGTCGCGCCACCGGAATGACTCGGTGCACCTGATGCGGTGCGAATGCTGAAAACGTGCTGGTCATAGGTGCTGCCGCTCGCCGCCGCGAATGTACCATCGGCGGTGAATGACAGAACCGCCAGCCGCAGGCTGCCATCCGAATAATAGACCTCGCCGTCCGTCTGACACGCCGATACCGGCACTCCGCCAGGCGTATAGACGACGGCACGAGTTCCGGCCGGCACGTCGCCCTTGGCGAAGGGCTGTGCCATCTCGATCATCGGGCTGGTCGCGCTGAACGTCGAGAAGTTGGTCAGGGTCAGCGGAACATTGAGCGGCCCCGGCGGCAGAGGATCAGTGCTGGTGGCATCGGTCAGCAGCGCACCGGAGGCTGATGACAGCATCAGCCGGCCATTGAATGTGAGCGCGTGTGCCATGCTCAGGTCACCGCGATGGAGCCGTCGGTCGGCTGCAAGGGCAACCCGAGCGGATCGCTTGTGGTGTACAGCAGCGGATACGGCGGGAGCGCGCCGTTGTCATAGATGCAGTTGGTGATATCCGGGAACGTCGAAGCATTGTGCGTCCCGTCATAATTCTGGCCGGTCGTATTCGGGGTGCCGCCGAGATACTTCACATAGACGGTGCCACCGGGCCATGTGCCGAGGTCGATCAGCACGTTGGTCCCACTGAGCGTGACCGATGCCGGCGTAAGGTAGGCACCCGTGCCAGGCCCGCATCCCGTTGCGAAATTGTCCGTGGACACATAGAACCCGGTCGGATTGCCGCCGGCGGCGGTTTGCAGCGCGGTGCCGCCGTCCTGGACGATCGGCAGCGTGATGACCGCGCCCGCGCGAGACACACCGACCGCATTGATCTTCGGTCCGGCGGAGCCGTGCGGATAGGTGGCCGGAACAAGCCAGTGGAGCAAATCCTGCGTGACGCGGCGCAGCGCGCGCACCGCCGAAGTCGGCGTGCTGGTGCTGCCGGAATTGTCCATGTGCAGCGTGTCGCCAGTGGCGCGCACCAGATCGGTCGTCATCTCGCCGGTGGTGACCGCCCATCCAAGCGCCTGCTTCGCCGCGGTCCATTCGATCTGCGCCTGTCGTACCATCTCGATATTCGGCGCGACGGTCGGATCGACGTTGCCGATGATCGGCATGCAGATGTGCAGTGTGGCGTGCGTGCGGCCAAACGGAGACACCAGCGCAAGCCACCCGTTATACCAAGTGTCAAGTTCGGTCAGATAGGTCGAGAGAGTGGTGGCGGGCGTTCCCGCGCCGCTATCATTCTCGCCCTGGTGCCAGCAGACCGCTTCTACGTCGCCGGGATAGATCGTGCTGAGCAAGCCGGAAACGTCCGTGCCGCTGGTGCCCCCGCCGGTTGCTGCGGTGTACTTCGTGTAATTGGTGCCACCGGGGGACCATGTTCCGATCCCCACGCCACTGATCGCCAGCGGCAGGATCGCGACAGGCACGTTGCCGCCGAGGCCAGCCACCAACTCCCGGATGAAGGCGTATCCGGGGTCGGCCACCAGCAGATCGCCGCCGACCGCGCTGCCGCCGGGGTAGCTGCCGAAGCCATTGTAGGCCCAGCCCAGGTCGGCATAGATGCGGCCGTGCTTGGTGGTGTGCGCCGCGGTGTACTGTTCCGTGCCCACACCGCCGCCGACCAGTCCCTGACTCGACATGGTGGCGACCATGTTCGATTGCCCGGACATGACGATGCAGACCCCGACGCCCCACATATGGGCGCCAGACCATGCGACGCCCGGGGTGAGTTTGTCCCGCACGCGCAGCCGGTAATTGTCGCCTTGCGGGATAGCGAGCGCGGTGCCGGTCGCACTACCCCCGCTCGCGGTGAACGAGGCGAAGTCGGACCAGTCCACCACCGTTGCGGCCGAAGTGAAGTCCTCGACGCGCCACTGGAACATCGTCGGATCGGCGCCGGTGTAGCTGGCGGTGAAGGTCAGCGCGCGCGTGGTTCCGCCGGCCGCGCGCTGCGCCACCGCCAGATTCGCCGGCTCGTTGACCGATGCGATGGATGACGCGCTGCTGCCGCCACTGCTCGACGCTCCATCGGTCAGCAGCGCCCCTCCCGCCGTCAGCAGGCGTCCGGCGAAGGTGAGGGCGTGCGCCATGTCAGAATTGCACGCCGATCCAGGGCAGGAACCCGCTGTTTTCCGTCGCGCCGCTGGCATTGGCCGGCAGGGTTCCGGTATAGGTTCCGGTCAGAAGCCATCCCAGCTTGAATCCCGTTGTCGTGTTATTCAGCGTCGAGGCACCCATGAGGGTTGAGCCGTAAATGCTGTTGGTCGGGCTGATGGCGAGAAGAGATGTAGAGCCCACTGTATCGGCCTGGAATGCCAGCCAGTACCACTTGTTGGGTGTGAGAGTGAGCGCGAGCGCCGCGGTCTGATCGCCGGTCGCCGACGATGCGATGCTGGAAAACACCACCTGACCGAGCAGTGATGTACCAGTGGTGCCAGGCGACATGCTGCCATTGTCAGAATAGACGCCGACCACGGCATTCCAGGCCGTCGATCCGTTGGCGACGGAAATATGGAAGCCAACATTTACCGTGGGGAGCGACCCGGTGTAGAGGAACGGAACCCACGTGATGCGGCCGGCGACAGGTGCAGCAACATTGCTCCCCGCGATGAAGGAAGGGCCATACCATTTGCCGGTGATGTAGTTCGGAAGCGGAAGCGCCGATCCAGCCGCCTCCGCACCCCATGACGGGTTTGCGGACGGCCCTCCGGTGTGCAGCGCATACCCCGCCGTGCCCGGCGCCAGCACGGCCCATCCACTTGCACTGCGATACAGGATATCGCCCTGTGCCGAGCCCAGCATGGCATCGAGTGCCGCCGAGACACTGGTGGCAGTCGGCGCCGCGGAGCTGCCCGAAACATTCGCCAGAAGCGTGTTATTGGCGACGGGCGCCAGGCCGCCGCTCGCCGCGATCTGCCCCACCGTGATGGCGGTCGTGCCGACCGTCACGCTGCCCGGCGCGTTGGTGCACTGCCAGAACGTGTTCGCCAGCGTCGAGCCGGCCCGCACCCCGATCAGCGCCCCGCCGAACTCCCCGGCCTGATCCATCGAGGGGTCGCGGGTCAGGATGTAGGGGTGCGTCCCGTCGCCGGCCTGCGTGACGAGATACAGCCCGTTGTTGGCCCCGGTCGCCTCGTTCTTCACCAGCACGCGCTGCCCGGCCGCCGGGCCGCCGCCGTCCACGGCCAGCGCAGCATTCGCGGTCGCGGTCAGGGTCGCGCCGACCCCCGCCGTGCCGTTCGCGTAGGTATTCGCGGCGAGCGCCGCGGTAGTGGCATAGTCGGCCGAGGGGCGCGACGCCGCGGTGTTCGCCAGCACGCCGAGGCCGGCACCGCCCGACGAATAGCCGAGCGCGCCGGAGAAGGTCGGACCGCCGGGGATGACGTTCCCCGTGCTGTCGTTCGCCAACAGGATCGTCGCGGTGCTCACCGGGCTCCGGCCCGCCCCGCCGCGCTGCGTCGCATAGTTGGTCCCGTCCGACACGAGGCGAGCGCCGGAGTTCGGCGACAGGACCAGCGTGGCCGCGCCGTCGATCGTGCTGGTGGCCGGCGTGATCGTGACCGTTCCGGTGCTGACATTCTCCACATCGATATACCATGTCGCGCCGAACCCGGTGGTTCCGGCCTGCGGCAGCGACACCGCGACCGCGCCGGAATTGGAGAAGGTGATCAGCTTGGCTAGGTCGCCGGTCACGATCGCATAGGACGTGCCGGACTGCGCGTTGATGGTGACCGCGGGCGTGCCACTGCCGGAAGGTGCAGCCCAAGTCGGGTCCGCACCGGCGCCGCCCGAGGTAAGCACGTTCCCGGATGTGCCCGGCGCCAGCACGGCCCATCCGCTCGCACCACGCTCCAAAAGGGCGCCACGGGTGTTGCCCAGCGCCTCATCGAGCAGCGCCGAGACCGTGGTGGCAACCGGAACCGCGCTCGCGCCGGACGTGTTCGCCAGCAGGTTCTTGTCGGCGATCGGAGACAGGCCGGCGCCAGCCGCCGCCCACGTCGGGTCGGCGCCCGCGCCCCCGGAGGTCAGCACGTTGCCGGACGTACCTGGTGCGATGATCGCCCATCCGGACGCGCCGCGTTCCAGGATGGCGCCGCGCGTGTTGCCCACGGCGGCATCAATCAGCCCCGTGAGCGTTGTATCGCCGGCCGCGGCCGTGGCGCCAGTGGCGTTGCCGACGAGATGCCCGTTCGCGATGGTAGGTGCGGGGCCGGCTGGACCGGTCGGGCCGGCTGGACCGGTCGGGCCGGCGGCACCAGTCGGCCCCGTCGCACCAGTCGGGCCAACGAACGCGCTCGATGGCACGCGCGACGGCACCGCGTTGAACGTTGTCCCGCCATCTGGCGACGTGAACACCGGAATCTGCGAATTGGCGGCTGGCGTGCCGGCCGGCGTGAAGTCCTGGAACTTGGTGCCGCTCATGCGCGCTCGCCTTCAGCTAAGGAGGAACGGGGTGCCGTCTGGCAGCAGGAATTGCGTGCCGTCAGACAGCAGGAATTCCGAGCCGGTCGGCCCAGTGTCGATTTCGAGCGAGTCCGCCGATGCGGTGACGGAGACCGCCATCGCGACGCCGTTGCGGATCACCACCACGATGTCATCGGGCAGCACCGATCCGCCGCTGGGCAGCGACGTGCCGAATTGCGGGAAGGTTGGCATTGGGGAATCCTGGTGAGGGGGCGCGCCGGAAAGGCTAACTTAGCGCGACCGATTTCCATGCCGCAGCGATGTTGTCATAGGCCCACAGCTTATGCGCCGTCGTGTCATAGACGACCGCGATGCCATTGCCCGCGTTTGCAGGAACGCCGGTCGGTGTGCCCGCCATGAAGGGGATCAACAGAAAGTTGGCGGTCGAATTGGTCCCCAGCGAAACCGCCGGCCCAACCCGAAGTCCGAAGTCCAGGAAATTCTCTTGCGCCGTGTCGGCCGACAACTGCACATGCGGCGTGCCAGTGGTCAGCAGGTTCAGCGTGCCCTTGTCGTTGCTCGGGCTGGTGCCGTAGAACTTGGCAACCGCATCGGTGCCATTCTCAAGGATGAAGCCATCGAACTGACTGGCCGATCTGATCTGCATCTGGCCGGACAGCGCCAGGCCGCCGGTGCCAGGATTGCCCACCACATACAGCCCGGTCAGCTTGGTCACATCGCTGATGACGTGTGCGCCGCCGATCGCGCCCGTCTCAAACGTCGTGGCCGGGTCGAGCATGACCGGCGTTGCGGCGCCCGTGTTCCAGAAGATGTGCCAGTTGGGTGTGAAGTTCGGCGCGAACGGATTCGGCGGCCCTTTGAAGTCACACCCGATCAGCGAGATGGTGCCGGCCGAGCTCGCCTCGTTGAAGATGTCGCAATAGGTCTGGTTGACCGACTGCGAGGACCAGCGGAAGTGACAGCCGATGAAGGCGGCGCGCGACGCGCCGGACATCTGGTTCCAGACACCGTTGCGGCCCGCGAGGTCGAAATAGCACTGCACGAACACCGCATCGACATTCGGACCGAATAGCTGCACGTTGTTCTGCGCCGGAACGTAGAAATTCGTCCCGATGAGCTGCATTCCGGCACCACCGGAGATGACGATATTGTCGATCCCGGCGCCTGCGACCTCGCCGCCGAACCATCGCCAATCCGAGACGCTGTTGGCGTAGATGCCGTAGCCGTTCGGGTAAAGGATGTAATTGCCGCGGCCCTCGACCCAGCCCTTCGCGTTGGCGGCGTGCAGCCCATCGCCCGGAACCCCGGTAATGGTGACGCGCTCCATGACAAGCCGTGTCGCAACGGTGCTCAGGAACGCGATGCCGTGCGCCACTCCCTGGCCCGGTGCATCGGTGCGATCCGGCGCGGTGATCATGAGGTCCCCCAACGACACTTCCGCCGCAATGCCGGGCTGCGGCGATGTGTAGCTGTCCACCGCGACGGTGATCGCCGGGGCCGCCGTGCCGGAAAGCAGATTGAGCCGCGTGCCGTTGTTGTAGGCGCCACGAATTGCGATCGGCTTGGAGATGGTGAGGCCAGAACCCGCGATATCGAGCACGCCGGCCGGAAGGATGAGCCCCGTCCCCGCCGCTTGCGCTGCATTGATGGCGGCTTGTAGCGCGGCCCTCTGATCGGTGCCGGTGTTCGCCACAACGCCGAGGTCCATCGCGGCGATCCAGCCTCCGCCGCGCATCTGATCCAGCGTGAGCGCGCGCGTTTTCCCGTCCAACGCCTGCGTTGCAGGAAACAGGTCTCCGCCTCCCGCGGAGGAAGCGCGAGGCAGGGCCGAGATTTTCATGACGAGCCCTAGCTCACGCGGGCGCGGAAGATGCCGGCCGTATCCTGATATGGGCTGCCCACCGGCACACCATTCGCCGCCGCCGCCGCATCGTCGGCATACCTTCCCGGAATGGACGCGGGCGACATGACGAACATCGGAGTCAGTTCGGATTGCGTGGTGAGGTCGGCGAACACACCGGAATTGCCGGCGGCCGGGAACTCGGCAAAGCATCCGTTGCTGAGAACCGGGGCCGCAAGGCCATAGGTGAAGCTGGGCACAACTGCTCCGCTGCCATCGTCATTCTCGGCCACGGCGATGTAATTGTTCCCAGCGAACAGGAAGTTTGAGCAAGTGGCTTCGATCCAGACGTGCCCCGGGAATGCGCCGGCGACTCCGTTCCGGCTGAACGTGTTGCCAAGCACAGAGATATGCGACGAAGAACTGACGTGCACCCCGGCTTGCGAGTTCCGGTCCATCGAGCACCCGGTCAGGGTGCACGTCCGGGACTGAAAGAACTCGACGCCATGCAGCGTGTTCCACTCGAACGTGCAGCCGATGATCACGTGCTTGATGGCATCGAGGAACTGTGCGCCGACCCCAGCATTGCCCGAGAAGTTGGAATTGAGGAACGCGCCATCGGTGCAAGAGGAGAAGCTAACCAAACCGTGGCTTGACGCCTCGCAGAACCGGGATGCGGTGATCCGCGGGCCGATCCCGCTTAGGTTCGCGCCATAGCGGCCATAGCGAGTGTAAATCTGGTGCAGCGTGACGAACCGACCCGGCGCGGCGAGCGCGTCAACCCCGGCCGCCGACTGAATGCCGAAGCCGGAGATGGTCGCCCGATCGGCCAGGGTCAGAACGGCGCTCCCCGCCGCAAAGCCGGAGTTGGTGTTATCCGCGACAATCTGCGTGACCGGAACGGAGGCCGGGACGGTGCCCGGGTCTTCGTAGGCATTCACCGCTTCGGCGAGGATGATCTGATTGACCGCCGTGGCGATCGGTGACGTGACCCGGTAGGAGCCGGCCGGGATGCGGAGTGGCACGCCGCAGTTGAACGCGGCCCGGAGTGCCGCCGTGTCGTCATGCGTCCCATCGCCGATCGCGCCGAACTCGCGCGCGTCACGCTGGCCGCCGGCCCGGATTTGGGAGACGGTGAGCGCCCTGGTGGTGCCGGTTCCCTCGCCGGTAAAGCCTTGAGTTCCGGGCACCATGTCTCCGGCCCCGGCCGAGGGCGCCGCTGGTAGGGCGGAGATTTTCATGCAATTGCCTTGAAACCGGGGACGAGACGACCTATCGTCTCTGCCCCATGTGGCTGCTCATCATCGCTGGCCTGGTCGTGCTCGCAATGATCGCCCCGCTCGGCGCCATTCTCATTAGGGCCGGACTGGTCCTATCGGCCTTGTGGATTGCAGCGATGCTTGCCTGGGTTCCGTTCTATCCCGACTCCACGAGTTGGCTGGAAGTCGGGTTAGGTGGCCCCGCAATCCTAATGGGCGCGATACTCACCCTGATCTGGATTTTCACGGGGAATCGTGGCCGCGAGCCCGGCATCCTGAATCGCTCGCCGGGTCGTCTGCCGGAACATCTTCGCGTTCCCCCGACTGGCCCGCATCATCAAGTCCCGAGCAACTTGCGGATCACGCAACGCGGTATCGAGGAGCTTTAGGATTTTCTCCTTGGGCGCCTCGTAGAGGCCGCGAAGCGCGCTCGCCGCCTTTTCTCCGGTCATCAGGCCAACGCCTGCGCCAAGCGGCCCTTCGGTCATGTAGCCCAACACGCCACCAAGCCCGGCACCGGCCACGCGGCCGAACACCCCGCCCAGGAAGGCGTCCACGAAGCGGTGCCCGGCCAGCTTCTCGTATGTCGTGCTGTTGGTCGATCCGCGTAGATTCTCGGTTCGCGCCGCCATCTGCGCCGCCTTCTGGATGCGTTCCAACATGCCGATCTGCGCCTGATCGAACAGGCCGGACTTGCTGATCCACCCCTTGTTCTTCTCGATCCAACTATTCAGCCGGTTATGCAGCACGTTGGACTCATCGGCCGCGTCCAGCGTCGTGCTCTTAGCCGCACCCAGCGCATTCGAGATGATGTAATCTCGCGTGTGCTGAATCAGGGCATCACGCGCGTTGCCGATATCGGCCGCCGTGACCTTGCGTGCTCCGGTATCGCCGTGAATCTCGGCCTCGTGATTTAGTGCGGTCCACTTGGCCTTAATGCCGTCGAGGAACTGACCGATATCGCGGACGTTGCCGGCGCCTTCCGGGCCAAGGAAGCCCTTGGCGCCCTCGGAGGCATCCTTGGTATAGACGCCAGCCGCGTTCTTGTGCAGCAGCGCCCGCGCGTCCTGCGTCCCGAACAAAGTAGCGCGCTGACGGGTGAAATTGCGCGCGGCCTGATAGGCGGCGCTGGCCTCGGGAGACATCGTGGTCTGATCGAGGCCGCGCAGGATGGCGCCCGACAGGCGGTTCGCCACAAGGGCAGCCGAGGGATTGTTGTGATCCCGGCCGATATCATTGAGACCTTTTCGGACCGCGTTGATATCCCCGATCGACGCCTTGGACGGAAATTTCGTCAGGTGCGACACATAGGCCCTGATCTGCGGCGTGAAACTCACGCGCAGGCCAGGGTCCATGCTTTGCAGCTCTTGCGCGATGCTGGTCTGCACCGCCGGCACGATTCCGGCGATCTTCTCCTTCATCTCCGGCACGTTCCACAGACGGCTTTCTTCCGCTCGCGCCAGCTTGTCCGCCTCGCGAGTCGCCTTCGTGAAGCCGGATGAGGCGGTTGCGGCATCGGCGCCGGTCGAAAGTGCGGGCGCACCGGCCGCTCCCGTGAAGGCGCCTTTGATGGCCGCATTCTGCGCGGTGCGCTCGGCCATCGCCCCGCTCTGATCGAGGCTGCTGCGCTGGCGCACCAAGGCCGCCAGGTTTGGATTGCCCGTCGCCTGCGCCAGGTTCGGCTCAAACCCCTCGATCGGGGGCGGTTGGATTGCCGGCGCGCCACCGGCCGATTCGCTCAGGATGCGGCCGACCGCCATTTGCCGCCCGGCATCGGTGAACGGCGCCACGGCACGGGCCACCGGGCGCACCACACCGCCGATCGCGCTTGCCGCAACCGGAACCGCAGCCCCCAGCACGCCGCCGACCTCGGCCGCGCTCTTGGCACCCTGTAGCCGCTGCTGGGCATCGCCATCGGTCAGGCCAAATCCGGCCGCACCGGACAGGCCCGCGGCCCTGGCGGCATTCAGCGCCAGGTTGCCGCCACGGGCGAGCACGTTGGTTCCGAGCGACGGCAACGCCGTGGCGCCATCGGCCAGCATGAAGGTCGGCAGCGATCCAGCCGCCTCGGCCACGCCGGAGATGACTGGATGCGCCTGCGCGAACTGCTGGCGCTGCTGCTGTTCCCAATCGGCGATAGACGGCCCATGCGTCCCTAGCAGCGCATCCATACCCCGGCCCACGGTCGCGTCAGCAAGCCGGTTCAGCGGATCATCCAGCCCCATCGAGAGGCCGTGCGTAAAGGCCCCGAGGGCGCCCCCCACGTTGCCCAGCGCGCTTGCCAGGGCGGACGGCTGCGGGCCGCCTGGGGCCGTCTCTGTGGGCGCGGGGGCCGGTTCCGGCGAAGGGGCCGGCACGGCGCCGAGCGTCGAGAGATCGAACCCCGAGCCGCCGGACACCCCACCTTCCTTGCCGCCCGGCGCGCCGGCGGGGCGCCATGCAAACTGCGATCCTGGATCGCCCGGCTTGGCACCAGATGAGCCGCCCACGTCGATCACCGGCGCGAGCTGCTGGGCTGGCGCTTGGCCCAAACTGCCCTGTGGTGTGCCCATCGTGCCGTCCGGGTTCTGGGCAAGCCCGAGATTGCCCACGGGAACAGGGGGCGCCGGGACGGCGCCAAGGGCGGAAAGATCGAACGGCATGGGCTAGGGCGCGGTCGGAACGGCGGCGGCTTGCTGTTGCGGCGGCGCAGCCTGCGCCGCCTGCGGCATGGTCATCAGGCGCCCGTCCGCCGGGTTCACGATCGGCGCCGTGGGATCGATCCGCCACACGGTCTGCGCCGCGCGGGCGAACTCCTCGTTAGACTGCAACCCCTTGGCCCAATCCTTGTCCCCGTTCATGGCATTGATCGCCGCCAGATAGACTTGCGGGTTGCGCTGCGATTGCCACTGCTCATCGAACTTCTGCGACGGCACGTAGTTCGCGGTGCGGTTCATCCAGGCTTGGCCGTTCTGATTGACGAAGTGCTGCAAGCCCTGGATGTAATCAGCCTCGGCCTGCCCTTGCACGAGCTGAAGGTTCAGGATGCGCCTATTGGCGTCGGGCAGAGTTTCGAGCCCGGGATTCATCTTCATGAAGAGCCCCGTCAAGCCCAAGCTGCCGCGGGCGCCCACCGCCTCCTTTTCTTGAAGTCCCGATGCGGCAAGCTGGTATTTGGCAAACTCCTGCGCCTGCGCCGGATTGAGGTTGTCACCAAGCCCTGCAAGCTTCGCCATTGCATCGGCGGCTTCCTTGGGCAGATACGTGGCGGCCCATGTGGCGATTTCCGTGCGCAGCGCGCCATTGCTGCCAGTCGGCAGCGAGGCCGCGAGCGCGCGTCGCTTCAAAAGCAGCAGTTGATTCGTTTGAATCTTCCCGAGGTTCTCACTCTCCTCGTCCACTGATTTCCGATCGGCGGTGTATTGCGCATCCTGCGGAACCTGCGTGGATTGCACGGAGATGCCCCCGCCAGCCGCGCGCTGCACCGCCAGTCCGGGCGTCGCAACGGCGGCAGGGGCCGGTGCGGACGCCCCTGGCGCCGGTGCCGACGCTGGCGCTGTCCCCGAAAAGCTGGTGCCCGCTCCGAACCGTTGCCGTGCCATCTGCACAAACGCGCCCGTGCTGGTGCGCAAGTCCGGATTGGTCTGCACCACGCTGGTCCCCAACACAGCCGCAATCGGCGTGTTCGGATTCCCGCCCGGCCCGGTCGTGTTGAGCACCTTGATTGCGCCATCCGGGCCGAGGCGGTGCGCGAGATACAGGTTCGCATCCGTGGGCTGAAACCCAGCCGCCATTAGCTTCGGCGCATTGTCCGCGGCATAGGCCGCCGTCATGACGCGCGACATGTCCGGGCTGTTGCGATAAGCGAGAATCTCCTGCGGGCTCTTGCCCTGCGCCAGGTTCGGGAACACACGCGGGAACAAGCCGGACCATGTGCTATCGAGGAACTGGCCGTCGCCGGTGGCGTTTGATGCCGGGTTCTTCGCGCCGGGGTCGCCCGTCTGGTTCTCGTACTGCGCGACACGGTTCGCATAGGGCAGCAGCGGCTCGATCGTGCTGCGGTCCATCGCGCCGGCTGCCGGCGTTCCGGCCGCGCCGCCGGACCCGAATGCCGCATCTGCGCTCGGATACGTCACCGGATTGGTGCGCGGCCCGACCGTGATCGGCTTGAGCTGATTGGTGGTCGCGAGCTCGGCCGCCGTCTTCGCCGCTTGATTGCGCGCGATCACCGCCGGATCAACGTTCCCGCCCGGGACAGGCACGGCATGTGTGCCGGAGCTATCCCACATGTAGCCCGGCTCTAGGGTATGCCCATACATTCCCGCATAGGTCGAACCCAGACGATCATTGCCCAACGAGCCTTGTAGCAACGACATGCCAAGCATCTGCTGCGGCCCGAACAGGAACCCGCTGGCGCCGCCACCCGTCGCCGGCTGCGGCGGCCCGTAGGACGCATTCGCCACCGGCCCCGTTGCCGAGCCCGGCTGAACCATCGGAGCGCCAAACGGGGCGCCCTGACCGCCGCCAAGCAGTGCTGCACCGGCCCGCGCCCCTTGCAGCTTGTACGGCATCATGGCTTGCAGGAATTGGTTCTGCATCTGCGCGGCCTGCGCCTGCGCGGCCTTGATCCGGTAGTCCTGCGATTGCATCGCGCCCTGCGCCGCGCCGCCCGCGCCCATGCCGAGCGCCGCACCCAACGGCGTCGGCACACGCGTAGGCATCGCCGCCTGGCCGAAGCCCTGCGCCGCGCCGAGGAGCGCCATCATGTTCGGATCGTCGAAGAACCCCATGATGCCCTACAGGAAGGCCAAAAGTGCGCCGAGTCCGGCGCCGACGCCGCCCGCCGCACCACTCCCCATCAGCCCCAGGCCGCTCGGCCCGAGAAGGAGACTACCAAGCGAAGCGCCACCAGCCGCCCCTGCCAGCGCATTAGCCCCCTGATTCTGGTAGTAGGGCTGTGTCAACGTGCTGGTGCCGCCATAGCTTCCGTTGATGAAGTTGTCGTAGAGCCCGAGCTGATTGTACGGCAACATCTGATTATAGTTATAGGCGTTGATCGCGGCGTTGATGACGTTCTGATCCTGCCCCTGATACACGCCGCCGGCGCCGAGCGCGGTCTGCAAGTTCTGCATGGTCTGCGCGTCGTAGCTCGGCGCGATCAGGTCGGCCTTGATCTCGTTGTTCTGCGCGTTGGCCGTGTTGCTGCCCGCCAGTCCAGCCGCCGCAAGCTGGTTCTGCTGGCCCTGCATGTAGTCCTGATTGGCGATCGACCCGAGCGCATCGGTCGCGCCCTGGCTTGCCGCTCGCGTTGCGAGGCCGCTATCCATCCGGCCGCCATTGGTGAAGCTGCCGGTAATCTGCGGCATCACCTGGCCGATGACCTCATTTGCCATCGACTGGAAATACGGGTTGCCCGAACTGAGCATGTTGCCGCTAAGATAGTTTTGGATTGTGCCCTGCGACGAGTTGAAATCGTTCAGTGTCGGGTTCGTATAGGCGCCGTTCGCTGCCGCCGTGATGTTTTGGCTGGCCGCGTTGAACGGATCGGTTCCGTTGGCCGCGGTGTTGAACAGGGTATTGGTCGCATAAACCTGATCGGGGTTCAGTCCCGCAACCTGATTGTTCGGATAGTACTGCGGGCTGTAATTGTTCTGAAGGTTCTGCGCCTGCGCAAACAGATCGGTCAGATAGGGTTGCTGGCCGGACCACGGATCGGCCTTCTGAACGGTCGTGGTATTGCCGCTCGACCCGCCGCCGCCAAAAAGCCCCCCCATGCTACAAGTCCTTCTCGAATACGACGTGCGTCTCGCGATAATCGCGGAATAGGTGCCGCCACTTGCGCGGCGCGATCGGCTCGGCGCGCCGGCATCCCTTGCCGATCGCAAACCGTTCCACATCGGCCAGCAGATGTGCCCACCCGCGCCAGTCACGGCCGACGCATCCGACCATCTGAAGCGCCGAGAGACGCGGGTATTGGACGATCCGTGTCAGGAACACCGCGAGCAGATCGTCTCTGTTCTGCACGGTCCAAAGCTGCAAGTCTCGGCTGCGAATCTCAGCCACCAGATCAGCGGCCCAATAGGCGCCGTGCGTGCTGGCCGCGATCCTGGCAAGATGTCCCGCTATCCTCGGAAGCCACGCATCGAGGTCCGCGGCGGAAACCCCGACCAGTCGCGGTTCAGACACCGCCGGTCAGCATGCCCATCTGCGTGTTGCCGGAAACCGGCGCCGTCATCCCGAGATACTGCTGCATCTGCTGCGGCGTGATGCCGGATTGACCGCCGCCCAGCAGCTTGAGCAAACCAGCCAAGCCACCACCCGCGCCGCCCATCCCGCCCAACTGCTGTGCAAGGCCCTGCGGCGGCTGCGCGCCCGGCATCATGGGTGAGAACGGCATCCCCGCAACAGGGCCTCGCGCCCCATTCTGCAAAAGCTGACTGAAAGGAGGTTGCATATTGGGTGCCACACCGCCGGCCAACACGTTCGGCGCTGCCTGTGGCATGCCCTGTGACATCATGCCGGGCTGCGGTAGCATTCCCTGGCCCATCATGCCCGGTGGCATCATTGAAAACATCGCGTTACCCCACCAGCGACACGTTGAACACGCGATCGCCAATCCCGCTGTTGGAATGGAAGATCGTCACCTGACCATTGCTCGGCACCGCAAAGCACTGCCCACTCGCGATTTCCGCCGCGGCGCTCCCGGTGATCGGTGCCATATGCGGCGCGGTCCAAACCGATACCCGCGCATCCTCGATGATCGTCTGGCCGGCGAACGGCTGCAAAGTCACCTGGATGTTGCAATCCAGATTCCCGCGGATCGCCCGGTTGATCGCGTGAGCGAGTTGAAGTCGATGCTGCGCCTCATTCTTGCTGGTCTCCGGCACACGTGGCCGGGAAATCGCGTTGACTCGCGTCGCCGTGAGCACGAAGCCCGAACTGCGCCCGGCCGAGTGCCCCACTGCGCGGGCCACGCCGAGTGCCGAGCTGACCACCGCACCGGCGTTGCCGGCACTGTGCGCACCACCCGTCGCGCTGCCGCTAAGGGTCGCCATGTTACGTCAGGGTCAGGATGATATTCGACCCTGGAAACTGGAACTGCTGGCCCGACGAGACCGTCTGCGGCACCACTTTGCGCAGCAGCGCGCTCCCGGTCGAAGACGTGTTCACGGCCACGCCCGCATTCGTCACGGTGAAGGTGTCCGTGGTCGGTCCGACCACCGTCAGCAACCCGCTGAAGTTGGATTGCGAGAAGGCCGGATAGGCGCCCCCAAACTCGGTCACGGTCGCAATCGTGTCTCCCGCGGTGAACCCGTGCGACGGGACCGTCAGAACCGCAGGGGATGCAAGCGAGACCGTGAACGGAACCCAGTTGAAGTTCCCGAGATAATCCCATGCCAGAAGATTGCCGCCGGTCGGCGCGTCGTAGAGCCCCCAGGCGACGATTGCTCCCCAATCCGCCGACGCTAGAGGATTCGCCAGCACGCCGGCATTCGTAATCGCCGATGGTCCCGATCCGAACGGCGAGTTCCAGTCCGCTCCCGAGGTCGCGACGCGGGCATAGGAGCCGCCGGTTACCTCGGTAAACCCGGTGCCACCATCGGTCCCGGCCCCGGTGAACAGCGCCAGATAGGCCGTTGGCATGGCGAAAGCGGTTTTGCCGACGATATGCGCCAGCACGCCATGCGACGTGAAATCGCTGAACCCAGCCATCTAGCGCATTCCCGATGGAACCGCAGTCGCGTCCACGCCCTGCATGTGCGTCCAGGTCACCCCGGCAGGCATCTTCACCAGCGCCTCAAGAAAGCGCCCCTCGGCGCGCTGCGGGCAGTTCCCGGCATAGGTCATGGAAATGTCAGCCCCCCAAACCTGGGCATCTTCCAACCTGTTGCGCGTGGCAATCGCGACAGTCGGACTCGTCCCGTCCACCAATGGTCGCACATTGTTGACGAAAGCCCGCGTGGTCGGAAACGGCTGCAATTCTTGCGAAGAGACTTGGGCTGCCAGCGGCGGTCCGGTGAACAGGTTCAGCTTGTGCGCAATGTCCACCGCCGCGAACACCGGCCGGTTGGCGAAGTCGCCGGTCAGCCCGACCATCTGCGTGATCCACTCGACCGTGTTCGCGGCGTGCGACCAGCGGTTGAGCGTCGGGATGAAGATGATCTCCATATCGAAAATCAGATTGCCGACCGTCGAGCCGGAGGATTTGGACGGGAACACCCATCGGATCGCGCGATTCACCGCGTCATACGAACCGAGCGTATAGAACGCGAAGGTTGGATCGGCATTATCCCAAAACCACCGATCGACCGCGCTGAAGCCAATCTGTGTGCTTGTGGCGCCGTCAAAAGCGTAGAACCCGTCCTCGCCGAGATAATAGACGATCGGCCCGACCTGCACGATAGCGCCGCTCGCCCGCGTTCCCATCGAGCCTTCGACCTGGTGGAAGTCGAACACGTCCGGCGGCCCGGCATACAAGCCCGACCAGATGCCGTGTGTGAAGAAAATCCCCACGTCCGCGTTGCCGAGGCCGGCGACCAGCCCGGTGAGCTGCGCATCCGGACCGGCGAAATCGTTGTAGTCCGACTGCTGCGCCTGCGCCGTCGAACTACCGGGCGCCGGCCAGTTGGTCGGATCATTGACGGCCGGCCACCACACCCGCCACGGCGCGAAGCCGCCCACCGGGTCCCAAGTGTTGCCGACCATGCAGAACGCGCCCTTGACGGACGCGATGAAGCGCGCGCGCGGCGCATCCGGCGACAGGTCGGCAAACGTGCCGGACGCCATGTTGAGCGCCTGGATATTGTTCCCGATGTTGGTCGCCAGGACCATGTTCTTGAATTGCAGGAAGCGCCACCACTCCCCGGGCGGCACTGCATATCCATAAGCACTCACGTCGATCCACGTCGCGGAGTCCAGCCGATACAGCTTGTCCGGTGTTCCGGCGAACAGGTGCGGCGTGACCGCCTGATCCGTAGCTGAGATTGCCCCGATGCACTTCCCGTCCAGCGCGTTGCTGATCGGCTGCATGCTGGCATACGGACCATAGCTGGTCTTCGTGCGCGGCATGACGTTCAGCGCGATCGTCGTGCCGCCCGACAACGGCGCCGAGTCAGGGGACCAGGGCGTGACCGGAAGAATCGGCATCAGAAATACGACGAAGGCCGGATGCGGGCCGGCGCACCGCGCGTTGCGGTCTCACGACGAAGCGCCTGCAAGGCTGCCTGTTCGTCCGCCATGGACATCTGCGCCATTGGCATGTCGCGGACGATACGGCGATACAGGATGCCCTCCGCCGCCGTGCGGATCAGCTCCTCCGCCTCCACCATCCAAGGGTTTGTGTCATCGGTGGTGACCAGCGCGACGAAGCGGCCCGTGCCGAGCAGATAGATCGGATAGATGGCATCGGGGATGGGATAGAGCCGGATCGTCTCCGCCACGTAGCACCAGTCAGTTGGCATGCCGCGCCAGGAAGTCGAAACGCTGTGATCGTCCATCCATTGCGGGGTGCGCGACTCAAGCGAGTAGCGGTTCGTCGAGCCCTGCACCAGCACCAGCTTGTCGATGTGGGCGAGCGTGCCCATCGCCGGCGCAAGGTACTTGTCGTAAAACTCAAGCCCCTGAATGGTCGAGAACGCCGGCTGCGAATCGATGAACGCGCCTGACGAGTCAGTGATCGGGATTCCCGAGGAGTTTTCCAGCGGCTCCGATCGAAGCAACACCGCGTTGAACCAGAACCGCTGCCGTTCGTATTTCCGAATGGCGTCCTGGATCGCGTTCTGAATCTGCGCCGTCGTGGCGGCCGACAGCATCTCGTCCGCAATCCGCGCCTGCATGTCGCCATAGGTCGCCATCGGCGCTCACTCTGCGGTATAGGTGCGACGGCAGGACCGAATATGGAAGCCGGCGCCCCGCCCGAGCACGCGCGAGCAGTGCGGGCAGACCACCGGGAGCGGCGACGCCAGGCGATCGGGCGTTGCAACAGGTGGTGCAACAGGCTCCGGGACCGGAGGCTCCGCCACTACCTGCCCTCGCCTGTCGATCGGCACGTAGTAGTACCGGCCATCATCGCCCAGCGCGGTGGGCCAATCATTCCGCGGAGCGTCGGCGGACCGCAAGCGGGACAGTGCCCGCCTGCGCCCGGGAAGAACGTCGCTCACTCCTCGCGATACACGCTCATGCCGCGCGGCTTGTAGCCGGCGGATGCGGGAACCGAGCCCTGATTGTGCGGGGCGACGCTCCGCGCCAGCGGGCCGGAACTGGCCTGCGCCACCACGGGAGCGCCCCGGCCCGGGCTCTTGCCCGTGCGTTCGGTGTGTCGCGGCGAACCGAGAGACCCACGCCTCTTTGCCATGTCCATTCTCCTGAAAGGGAAGCGGGGGCCGAAGCCCCCGCGAGTGCCGATGCCTAGGCGTCCATCGTGTAGGAGACCTTGAGGCGGACGCTGCCCGCCGCGAAGGTCGCCGCCACCGCATGCACCAGCACCTGGATGGTGGTCCGCGCCGCGTAGGTGTAGCCCAGGACACCCTTGACGTTGATCGTCTGCGGCGCCGTCGTTGCGGTCTGCGCGTTGGTCGAAGCGGCGATGAACCGCTGCGCCGCACTGGCGTCCCCGACATCAAGCGTCAGGGTCGGCGAGCCGTTGGTGTCCAGCCGATCGCTGTCCAGCGTGACGCCGGTCACGATCGCGCCGGGCGGCAGATCGACCACCTGCCACACGTCGTTGATGGTGGGCGCCGACGCAATCGCGATGGTGCGGATCACGTGGATCGCGCCGGTGGGCAGGAACTTCGGCTGCACTCCGGCAGCGCGGAAGTCAGTGGTGGTTGCCATGTGTCAGCCCTCCTTAGTGCTGGACGGCATAGGACGAGGCGACGATGGTCGCGAAGTCCATCGAGTTGTAAACCGTCTTCTTCATGCCGTAGATCGCACCGGACGAAACGCCGAGCTCGTTCTCGTAGTCAAAGAGCTCCTCGACCCAGGTGTGGTTCTCCGGGCCGTTGTCGCGGCCGAAGGCCAGCATGAGCGACTGCGCACCGCAGAACACGTTGCGGCGCACCGTGCTGATCGCCACGGGACCGGAGGGATTGTAGCCCGTGGTCACGCGGGTATCGGCATGCAGGATCACGCCGTTGTACACGCCCAGCGCGCCGGTCAGCAGCGGGTTGTCCTTGATCATCCCGCCGGTCATCTCGGCCTTCTGGATGTCCACCCACTGGCCGGTGTTGGTATTGGAGCGAATGTCCGTCACCACATACGGATGCACGAAGCAGACGTACCAATCGTTGCCGTTCACCCGCACCGGCTTGATCGCCGGGGTGAGGGTGCGTGCGCGCTCGACGCACTTGTCCAGCATCGCCAGCGTGAAGGTGTTGCCGGAGCCGAGCCCACTGTCATCGGCCGTGCCGGCCACGTTGACGTAGTGGGCCGCGTCCGGCGCGACGGGCGCGTTGTTCCCGGTATAGTTGGTCGATCCGGTCGCGAGGTAGGCCGGCTCGGCAACGTTCCCGCAGAGCTGATTGAAGAAGACCGCGTCGTAGCGGTTCCTCCACCAGTCCACGAGGCCGTCGAGCGACTCCTGCCGAATGTCGAACGGCACGCGCTGCTGCGACATGCGGCCCGAGCTGCGCACGGCATGGCGAAGCTGGTTTAGCAGCACGGCATCGCTGTAGGTGGTCAGCGACTCCTCGTTGCCTTCCAGGGTGCCGTCGCCCTGCACGCCGGCGCCGGTGAGCTGCATGCGCAGGCCATAGGTGATCTTGTCACCAGATGCCTTGCGCAGTTCGTCCTTGACCTGCACCAGATCATTCGAGGTCTTGCCGACGAACTTGTTGAACCAGGTCTGCTTGAGTGCCTCAACCGAGAGCTTCTTGCTCCACAGCTTGACGGCAAGGGGGTCATTGACCCCGTAAGTGGTTTCCAAAGGAGTGATCCCATCGTCATGGATTGCGCGATGCGGCCTTTCGGGCCGAAGCGCTCCGATGACGCAGGAGCGAACGCGAACTCCCGAGTTAGCGTGCCGGGATCACGAACGGCGTTTCCCTTGTCGAATTAGGGAGACCATCGCGGGGGAAATGCCGAATGTCCGCGCAATCTCAACGCCGGCTGCCGTTGAAGCCTTAACCAACGCTACGTCGGCAGCAGAAAGGCGAGCGTTCCTTCTATTCCTTTCGGTCAAGTCGGGCCGCTTTTGTCCGGCCTTGGCCGTGGCGATTTTTAAGCGCGTTTCCGCGCTGTAGAAGCGGCCCTCGCTTGCTCGGCTCAACCGACTCTTCGTTGCGTCGGTATGCTTAAATCCAGGCGCGCCGGTACCACCGGAACACACATTGAATAGCCGAGCTCCCGCAGACCGAAAGGCGGCAATCCACCTGGCCTCAGCCTGCATACCATCGGCTGGATCACGTTCTAGAATGACGATCGTTGGCCGCTTGTTATGAAGCCATTGATGAAGGCGTGGATTGCGAGCGGCCATTGACGGGACGGATAGTTGACTAAGCCGCTGTCGCGGAGATTGCGTGGTGACTCCTATGTAGCGGACCACACCAGATTGCGGGTCAGCAAAAGCGTAAACGGTCCAGGCTTTCATACCCGGAATTTACACCGTAATTCACTCCATGTGCAAGCGGCGTCTCTAGCCGCCCATCAGCGCCCGATATTCCTCGGGATTTTCGTGCTCCCACTTGGCGAATTGCGCGGGAGACATTTCAAGCAACCGCTGCGGCGTCATCTTCGTGGGAGGCGCCGCGCCCGCACCGCCGATCCCGGCAGCCTTGGCCTGCCCGCGCGCGATGCGGTCCGCCTGTTCCACAAGGTTCGGTGCCGGAGTAGCGGCCGGGGCGGCCTTCTCGGCCGGCTTGTCCTCGGCCTTCGTGTAGCCGCGCGCCTTGGCCGTGTCGTAAATCATCTTCGCGAAGTTGCCGTTGTTGCGCACGGCATGGATTGCGATGCCAAGCACGTCCTGCGTCAGTGCCGGGATGATCTGATGCTCCGGCATTCCAAGCGCCCTAAGCTCAGCGGTGCGGCGCTCGCGCAGGAACTCGCTGGCCGCGGCGTAGTCCGGCGTCTCGCGCTGGAACTCGACCTCATGCGCCCGGCTCAGATTGGCGATCTGGTCCATCTGCGCCCGCTGCTGGGCCTGCGCGTCCTGCGCATCCTTCCACGCCTTGAGGTCTGAGATTTCCTTCGCGGTGACGCCAAACTTGGCCTTGACGAACCCTTCCGGGTCCTGGCCGAACTCCGGCACCGCCGGATCAGCCGGCTTGGCCTCCGGCGCGGGCTGCTTACCGGCGAGAAGGCCCTGTAGCTGGCCCTCGATCAGCCGCAGCTTGTCGGCAATTTCGCGCCGCTTGGTGCGCTCCTCGTGCAGCGCCGACAGGGGAACGTATTTCTCGGGCTCCTGCGCCTTTTCCGGTGCGGCGGCTGCCGGAGTGGCCCCTGCCGCCCCCGCGCCTTCGGCGGGCGCCTCCGGGGTCGCTACGGGGTCCTTTTCGGGCGCCGGGATCGCGGCCTCGCCGCGAGACTCAAAATAGGCCGTTTCCTCTTTGGAGAGGGTTTCGCTCATGGATCACCAGTGGAATGCCAGCGAACGGCGCTGGCGACCGTAACCCCGCTAGCCGGCGGGGGCGGGAACGTATGATGGCAAAGATGAGCAGTTTATTATTTCACCTCGGTCATGCTCAGGACCGGTAGGGGCCATTAAGTGGTCCAATCGGCCAGAGGACTGACCAGTCTCAGCCACCGCAGCAGCCTTGACCTATCCTCCACCCTCCCACGCCCGCGCACCCCACATTGATGCGCAGTATCATTTCCCCCTCGACTCGTGCCGCCATCCCACGGCGGCAATCCTATTGCGCAGATGTTCCCGTCTTACTGCATCGTCGCGACCCGCGCAATGAACCGCTGTGCTTGTTCGATCGGAATACCGCAGTCCTCTACCGTCACCGCCCGAAAGCGGCTTCCGTCATCGGTGCGCTCCGTGGCTCCATCTCGGATCATCAACGCGAAGTGGCGTCCTGCCTCATCCCGGAACGCCATGACAAGGCATGTCACTGCGCCGCCCCCGCTTGCTGCGGCTGGTTCAGCGCGGTGTGGGCCTGCACCGCAGCGCCCATGTCATTCCGAGCCGCGTCCTGCTGCGCCATCGCCTGATCGTGCGACTGCCCAGCGGCATCGAGCATCGCGCCATGCACGTCCATCGCTTGGTCATGCGCCTGTTGCTGCGCGCCCAGCAGCGCGTCCACGGCCTGCATAAGCTGCTGATACCTCACGTCGTCAGCCTGCACCCCAGCATCTTGCAGCGAGTTCAGCGCTTCGGCCCGAAGCTGCTCAATCCGCGCCGCCTGTTCCTGCGCGTCAAGCTGCATCTTGGCCGGAAGCAACTGCGTCTCGGCCGATACCTTCGCGGCTTGCGCCTGATGAAGCTGCGCCTTGGCCTGCTCGGTCCGCACCCCAGCCTGAATGCGAGGATCGGACTGCTGACCCTGCTGCGCCTGCTGCATCTGACTCTTGAGCTTGGAAATCAGCGTGACCGGCAGCGGTGCGAACTCAAGCAGCGTCATCATCACCTGGGGCGGAATCTGCATCCGCGCCAGGATCGGGAATAGCGTCGTCAACGCAGCCCAGGTCCGATCCTTCATGTTCGGCGAGGTCGGGGTATCGTCCACGATCACGTCGTACTCGCCGAGCGTCTTATCCCGGCTCAACGGCACATATTGCGCCTCGTCATCGCCACCGATGCGGATCAGCCGATCGTCGGAAATGTATTCCTGGATCAGCCATAGCATCAGCCGGCCTTGCTCTTTCCGGTATCGGCGCAGCGCGTTGAACAGGTCCGCAAAGATCGTCATGGCCGACTGCTTGCGCTGCATCTCGACGATGCCAGGCTGCATCCGGTCGGCCTGCCCCATCATCTCGGGATTGGCCCCGATCACGCCAGGGATGCTCTCGATCGCAAACTGCATGAGCTGCTGCAAGCCGGTCGGGAACACCATCGGCGGTTTAGGCTGCACCTTCCCGCTGGCGCCCTCATTCACCCAACTCACCGCATCGGAATCGGCCCACGAATCCTCAAACTCGCGCGGGTTTTCGACCGCGCCGATCTCCACCACAACGCCACCCTTGGCGTTGGTATTGATGATGTGCAACACCTGAGACAGCCACTTGTTGGCCCAACTCTGCGGGTCGCGCATCGGCCTGACGAGGCCGTAGTAGCACCGCTTCTTATGGTCGCGCTTGCCGGTGATCGCCTTGAAGCTGAAGCCTCCCTTTTCGTTACCGTCCGACAGCGACAGGATTTCGTTGCCCAGAATCGCCCGGCGATAGATACGACGCCGATCCTTGATCGCCTTGACCTCTTGCCCCTGCGCCTCGGCAATGGCCTCATAAATCTTGAACCGCTCCGGGTCGAGCTGCACCATGCGCTGCGTCTGCGGATCGGGCACGCGGTAGGCCACCGCATATTCCCACCATTCCGCCTCGACCATTCGCACATAATGCCGGGCGCGGTCGGTCCGATTGGACTGATCATTGCGATAGAACGGCGCCTCGCGCGCATTGTGCGGACTATCGGCATTCTCGGCAGCGTCGCGCGCCCACGCCGCATCCAATTCATCATCTGACCGGGCATCTGGCGCCAGGGCACGCGCCGCATCGATCGGCACGTCTTGCGCATAGAAGATGATCCGCGCATCGGCATAATTCGCTCGCCGCGCGGCCGGATCGGGATATATGCCGAGCACGTCGCGACGCTCGATCTGGATCATCCCGTCCGGGTCTAGCTCGTAGTTGAGCTTGGTCTGTGTCCACCCCTCTCCGGTGATCACGCAATCGCGAAACGCCTCGCTCTCCTCGTCCTCAGCATCGGTTTCGTCGCGGACCCACATCGCGGCCGAAGTCAGCAATTCGTTCACACCCGACTTGCCAAGCGTGCGCGGAATGTAACGGACTTCCTGGCGATTGTTGATTTCCAGGCCCGACACGCCATCCACGAACGGGCCGACCCGGTTGAACGTCACGCTCGGCCGCCCCTGACGAGTCAGAACCTCAGTATCCTCGCTCGACCATTGATGGCCGGCAACGAAGGCAAAATCCTGCTCGGCTTCCTCGCGCCACGGCGTCCGGTGATCGCGGGCCGCCTTGAACTGCTCAATCAGCCAATCCAGCAGCGCGGAGTTTCGCCCGGACGCGGCGCGCGGTTCCTCGTCAGGTGCACCGTCGTTTGGCGTCTGCTGCGGGAGCGCGTCGGACATCCACTAGGCCGACAGTTGCCGGCGCATCTCCGATCCGAGGGCCGCGGCGACTTCGGGCCAGTGCTGCGGGGGCGCGCTCGCCTTGACCAGCGCGCACAGCACGGTGCCGAGCGCCGCGATCATGTCGCCCGGCTTGCTGCGGCCCGTGTCAACCTCCGTGATGGCGCGCGCATAGGACGCGACCAGATCGGCGCTGTTGCTGGTTCGCATGTAGGTGCTGAACCGCTCGGCTTCGCGGGAGAGTTCGGTCACTGGTCGCCGCCATGCGGCTTGCGCGTGGCGATAGAACCAAATGCATTTGCAAACTGGTTCTGCTTCATGTTCTGTATATACTCGCGATTATACGAGTTGATGTCGGACACCTGGGCGTTGCTCCACGCAGCGCCATGGGCCGGATAAGACACACACTGCCTCTCCAACGCCTTGACACGCTGCCGCAGCTTCTCAATCTCTGCAAGCGCATCCGCTGTCGCACGGGCATTGCTGTTAGTCTTTTCCGAAGCGGCTCGGGCAGCGTTTTCGGCCGCTTGAATCTTGAGGGCCGTCAGCCGAAGTGCGCGAGCAGACTCCTCATTGATTCGTGCGACTGCCCTGCGAGCGATTGCGGCCGCGGTCGGCTTCCTCTTGGGCTTTTTCGCATCCTGATCGACGGCTGCCAAAGCGGCTTCCAAAATATCTTCCGCGGCCTCGTCTGGCGTCGTCCAGCCATCATAGAGGCGATTGATCAGCTGTTCGATTACGCCACTGGCAGCATCCACCATAACCTGCGTAACTTCGATCTTCTCGCTCATGCAGCCATCCATGTGGTTCCCCGCGGCGCGCGCCAGGACCGCCGGTAGCGATCGGGCGGCAACTCGCCGCCCCGCGCAAACCGCAGCATCATCAGGCCATAGCGCGTCGCGCTGATCAGATCGTCACGCTCTTTGACAAGCTTGCCATCATCGCGGTGATACAGGTCGAACTCGTCGAACCAGTCTTTCAGGTGCGCGAATACCTTGAGCCGATTGGTCTGCATCCGGTCGAGCATCTCGTAAACGCCGGCCTCAACACCGCTCCCGCGATCATCGACGAACTGCGCCCGATCGGCCAGCATCTTGAGGCCCTGGCGCTTGTAGAGGTCGGCAAGCTGCTCGCCCGAGCCCTTGTCGTGCTGCAAGCCGTCGTGCGGCCAGGCCCACGGCAGATCACCGCCCCAGGCTTTGAGCGCGCCGGCATGCACGGCCGGGGTCTGCTCGCGCACCCGGTAGGCGTGGGTCACATAGACCGTATCAGACTCCCGATCGTGCGCCAGGCGCACCGCGGCGAAGGGATGATCCCACCCGAAATCCATTCCGCCGATCCGCGCCCAATGCTGCGGGATCGGGATAGGCGCACATTCTATCATCGTGCGAGGGAACGGGAACACACGCCCCGAACCCAAGATCGGAATGCCGCGGGTGCGCGCCTCGCGCTCATGCGCTGGGTAGCTGTCGATGATCCGCTGGCGCTCAGCCACTGGAATATGCTCGGCATCGTCAATCGTCATGACGATATCGGAGCGGTCCGGCGATAGCTCCTTCAGGAACCGCATCACGACATCGGACACGCCGAGAAGCGGCGTAAAGGTCAGATAGACCATGCCGCCGGTCGCGTTGGTCCTGCTCAGCGCCTCGGTGTAGAGCGAGATATCCGGCTCCTCGTCGACCCAGATGCAGTCGAGCGTGTCACCATGCCAGCGTTCGCGGCCCTGATCGTAGCTCTTGAACGTCAAGTGGCTGAGCCCGCCGTTCACGTTTCGGACCCGGAGGCTTTCCACGGCATCCGGTACACCGCGCGCCGCGCTCAGACCGTCGATCGCAGCCTTGGGGACCATCCCCGTGCCGTGCGCGCCAGGCGGCCCGACAAGCACGCGCTGGACAGTATCGCGCACGGCCTGCCCAGACGGGCCGCCAGCCCAAGCCCGGATCGGCCGTTCCCATCGGCGCCCGGTCCACCACTGCGGATAGTCGCCCGTCAGATGATACGAAAGCTCGGCGCCGCCGCTCCAGGTCTTGCCGAGCTGATTGCCGGCCCGAAGCAGTCGCTCGCGATGGATTTTGCCGGCCGCATGGAATGCAAGCTGCTTGGGATAGGGCCGATACTCGCTAATGCGGTTTTCCGACCGCTTCCGCGCCAGTTCCAGCCTCGCCCGCGCCAGGAAATCCCCCGGTGAGATGTTCTGCAAGGGCCACAAGTCGCTCAAGCTGATCCACCGTTAGTTCCGAAAACGCGTCCTTGTGTGTCAGGACAGTCGAAGCGAGGCGTGGCGTGGTATAGGGGAGGGCCACGTTCGCCATTTCCGAGGCAAGCTTGTAGTCTTTGCCTTCCCAAGCCTTGCGCATCACGGTCAGAACTACCTCGATTGGCGAGATACCCTCGGCCGCGACTTGCAGCGCCTTTTCCGCCGTCTTCTGGATTTTGCTGCCCTTGGGGCGTCCGACTGGCTTCCCGGTTGGCCGATACGGCATTTCAGCGGCCCGGCTTGCCCTTGACGCGGCCGAGGCGCGGGTTCGCTCGCTTCGCCTTGGCACCCGCGTTCCGGGCACCGGCCGCCAGGATCGCGCCGGCGCTCTTGGCGCTCACGCCTTCCTTGCGCTCGAGGCTGCCCTCGCCGGCCCGCGCCTCGGCCTCGCGCCGAATGGACCGCTCGATCCGCGCCATCACGCCCGGCGGGCACTGGCCGAGGCGGGTGAGCGATCCACCGCCAGCTACGGCACTGCCGCACCGGATCAGCCAACAGCCGCCCGGCAGGCCCATCGCGGCCAGATCGGACCAATCGGTTACGCGCACATCGGAGCGGAGCAGCGGCAGGCTCTGGCCCCTGACCGGCAGGAGGGCCCGACCCCAAACCACGGCGCGGTCATGACCGACCAGCACCACCGCGCCATGCGCAACGGGCCGCTCGCCCGGGCGGGCGTCGGATCGGAAGTATGCCAAATGTGGGGTTCCCGGCGCCGGCTCTGGCGCAAATCTGGTAGGGTGACGATTTGCTACCCCCCGACCCGCCCCGATGTCAAGCGAAAATCACGAGTCCGGGAACATTGGGAACCGTTACGCCCGCCCCGACCGCACCCGCGCGCTGCCCTGCCGCCCGACCTGATCCACCGCGTCGTAGTGCAGCAGGAGCCGGACCAGCGCGGCGCAGGTCCAGCTCCGGCTCGTGTGCCGCCTGACCCCAGCCTGGCGGTCCAGCTCATCCCAGGGCCGGTCCTGCCCGACGCACCGGATCAGGTGCCCCGCGGCCTCGCGTCCGATCGCCTGCTCCGCGGCCCGCAGCCGCCCGAGCGCGTCCAGCCTGGCATCGGTCACACCGCCCGGCCCCGGCGCCTCGTCCACCCGCACCGCCTCTCCGCCCTGGCGCGCGCCGCACGCGCCGGCCTCGTAGTCCGCCTGCCAGCGGAGCCCGGCCTGATACTCGGCCGCGCCGATCAGGCCGGCGTCGAGCAGCCCGTAGAGGCGGGTATTGACCCGCCAACCCTCGATCCACCGCTCCCGCGTCAGCTCGGGCGGCAGCGTGTCGTGGTGCGCCTGGAACTCCGGCGTGGGGCCGGCCCCGGACACGGGCGGAGCCGGGGCGCGCTTGCGGTTGCTCACGGGATGGACCTCATGGGTATGTGATACAAACTACGCGGCGGGCCGCGTGATTTCTCTGGACACCACGCGACGGGCCGCGTAGTGTGCTGGACATGCCGAGGCGACGGGCCGCGGCACAGACGAGGAGATGCAGAGATGAGCAAGCCAGTTTACCCACTTCCGAGCCTCTTGCATGCTTCGGCCACTGATGCCGCCAACATGCAAATGCGCAAGGAAGGTCGAAGCAAGTGGAATCGGCGCGACTACAACCTTGCTGCTGAAACCCAAGAACGCCTGACCCGCGCCTGCTATACTCTCCCCGGCGATACTGACGACAAGATGTGCTTCATTCGCTCGCAGATCGCGTGGTGTTGGGAAGGAGCCGGTCAGATCGGACTCTATTCTGACTGGAAACATGTCATGGCGGAAATCGAGCGCGTGCTGAGCGCCCCATGACCGTGAACCGCGCATAGAGGAGATGCAGATGAACGCACCTAGCGAAAAGCAACTCTCATATATCGAAACGCTGCTCGGGAAGAAAAACAATGGCTTCCACAGCGATGCGTGGGCGGCGATCCAACGCATCGCGCGGGTGAGCGAGAAAAAAGCAACATCCAGAGATGCATCGATCACAATAACCGGTCTTCTAAGGCAGAAATAGGATGTCCAAACACACCCTAGACAACGCACGGCCTGGATACTCATTCTGGTCGATGTCGAAAACCAACGCCCCAGCGTGGGGCGAATATGAAATACCAGACAATGAGGCAGCATGGACCGCAACAGATAGAAAAAGAGCTGTATCCATGACCGAACAAGCCGAGATGCACTGCTGTCACATTGTGCGATCGGCATACCGACGCGGCTAGGAGAGTGGCCTACCCGGTAAATATTTCGCTGCTTATGACGCGAACTACGACTTGCGCACAGCTTCAATGAGGCCGGGTAGGCTCGGCACGATAATCCCAAAGCGATACAGGACGCAAGAAAGCATGACCCCCCCAGAGTTCCGCGCCGCCCTCGCCGGCCTGGACCTGTCGCAGGCCGAGTTCGCCCGGACCCTGGCCCAGCTCGGCCGCGACCCCCGGCCGCCGGCCACGATCTACCGCCAGATCCAGGGCTACGCGCTGGGGGAGGTCCAAATCCCCTCCCCGCTCGCCGCGCTGCTGACCGTGCTCGGCCGCGTCCCGCCGGAGGTGTGGCGGTAGTCACGGGGCGAACGTCAGGGCTTCGAGCCGGGCTAGCGACTTGCGCAGCGACGCAATCTTCGCGGCCCGCATTTGCTCAGCCTTCGCTAGCGCCGCCGCGGGCGTTGAGTGCCACTGATCCTTGAACAAATACTTCCTGTAGCCATCGGCTCTTTGAACCCACACCATGTGGGCAAAATCTGCGCATCGCTCCCCTTCCATCTCCTCGATGCCGAAGGTCAGCGCCCGGATTGTAACCCATACCTTCATCGCCTCTCTCCATCAGACATGCCGCGCGCGCGGCGTTTGCGGGGGCTGGACGGCCGATCTGCACTCCGCCGCCACCTCCCCTACCGCCCGAGCGCCAGGATGCCCCACGCCTCGGCGCTGTCGGGATTTGGGGCGGTTTGAAATGGAGGTCCCCGGAGGGGCTTTCCAACGCACCAACACGTCCAACCCCTCATTCGTACTCTCCGTATAGGGCCCTGATTCCCTATCTCTTTATCCTCTGTTGGAACTGTTGGAAGTGTAGGAGGTAGATATATCAGGGGGTTAGGTCCAACGTGTCCAACACTTCCAACGCTTGTCCTTCCAACACTCACTCCAACACATCCTTCCGCCACACGCGGCGTCCATTTCCTACCCGGCCCGCGACCGTCTGCTTCCAGCCTAGCTTGCGCAGGCATTCACAGACCCGCAGCGTGGCCCTTCGGTCCTGCTTCTCGCGCTGCACTCCGATCCCATTCAGCAGCGCATCGGCCGTGGTGGTTTCGACCCGCGAGTACAGCCAATCTTCAAGCGCGTCCTGCCAGGTGTCCTCGGTCAGGCGACTGGTTTGGACCTCAACGGCGGTTGCGTTTAGTTCATGCTCTTGCAACCATAGAACATCCCCTTGAGATTCCCGCTGTGCAGCCTCGGCCCATAGCTGCTCCCGGTTCAGCGTGACCCACTCGGCATCCGCGGCTCGGCACTCGATCGGCCAGAACCGGCGATTGCCGCTTGTGTCGCGCAGGTAGTCGCTGCTGTTGCTGGTGCCGACCAGGACGCATTGGCGGGGCGCGTCCACGAAGCTGCGGCCGTAGGGCGGTCGGTAGCGGTCCACCGGACGGGACAGGAATGCTTTGACCGTCTCGACCTCGGCTCGGATCACCTGGTCAATCTCGGCTAACTCGACGCCCCACACACCAAGGAGTGCGAGGGCCGCGTCACGGGAGCCCACATCGGCTGGCAGGCTATCGGTGAACCACGCATCTCCGAACAGCGCGCGGAGTGCCGTGGATTTGCCGATGCCCTGCGCGCCCTCAAAAATCGGCATGTGGTCGAACTTGCATCCGGGCTGGCGCACCCTGCGCACCGCGGCGATCAGGAAGCGGGCGCCGACCGCGCTGGTGTAGGGATTGTTCGGCGAGTCAAACGCGGCTTGCAACCACCTGTCTATCCGAGGAGTTCCGTCCCATTGCAGGGCGGCAAGCCAGTCCCGGATCGGATGGAACCGGTGCGCGTCGGCCGTGGCGAGCATCGCGCCCTCGATTACGGATTGCTTGAATCCAGAGGTCCAGGCGCGCTGCATGTAGGACAGAAGGAGCTGGATATCGGCGTCATCCCAGGGCCGAGGATAGGGGCCTGGCCTGGCACGAATGCCGGTATGCGCAGTCGGCGGCGAACGATTGATGACCCCGCGGCAATAGAGTTCGTCGTAGCTTAGGAGGCCGATCAGCTCGGGATCGAGGTCGAGCAGGATCAGCGCGTTAGCTGTGGTGGAAAGGATTTGGTTCTTGTCGCCGCGCGCGAGCAGCTCCAGGAACGCCAGGTTTGGCCCGCTGGGGCCGGAGGGTGGCGCCCCACTGAATGGCACAATGTTTGCCATGCTCATGTTGCCGGGAATCGCTGCGCGGCCCGGAACGCGCTGCGCAACGTGGCGGTCGCCTCGAATCGTGCGAGCCCGGCCTGCATCGCGGCATGCAACAGCGTGTTTTCCGCCTCGGTCCGTGTCAGATGGCCCGCGGCAATCAGTGTGCCGATGTGAAACGCGGAGCGATTCAGCGTGTCATTGCGTCCGCCTTCGCCCGTCGTCCTGATCCGATCCACGGCGCGATACAGGGCGCGATGCGCGCGCTCCGGCGTGACAGTGTAGGGCACCGGAGGCAAGGGCGGCTCGGGCAGCGGAGCGAGGAGCGCCGTCAGCCATTTGGGGGCCGGCGGAGGGGTCAGTTCCCAGGGCGGCGTGATCCACCGATAGGTGCGACCAGTGGCATGGTGCAGCGTTGGCGGCAGCGTGATGGTCTGTGCGCCGCGGCGCGGGTCGAGCCCGGGCGCGGGGAGGCCGGAGCAGCCGCGGAGCGGTTCGCCGGCGTGGGCGAAAATCAGCGCGTAGCCGCCACCGCCGGTGCGGATCATCGGGCGCTCGGGGATCGGGCCATGCTTGGCGGTCAGGGCTTGCAGCGCCGCGATGCCATCCTTCTTCGGTGGCGCGTCCACGTCGAGCGCGAATATGCGGCTTGGGCCGGTCACGGCATACCAGCCGCAGTCGGGATACTCGCGAGCCCACTGCGCCAGGGTGTCCAGATCGGAGGTCGCGACGGCCGACGCGCCCTCGAATGCGGCGGCGCGGTGCTTGGCGGCGCGCGGATACACTGTCCAGCCGAGTAGTGCGACGCGCTCGATCACATCGGGCAGCATCAGAACAGCACCTTGGCCCGCAGCTTCTCGACCCGCCGCACTTCCGCCAGTTCGGCCCTGGTCCGATCCTTCGGCGCAGCTCGGCGCCGGCGCGGGGCGGGCAGGATTGCGCCGCAGCGGAGACACTGGCGCTGGTACGGAGGGACATCTCCGCCGGTCAGGAACGGGCCGTGCTTGCAGGTCATGCGGCGATCCGCCCGCGCGTCGGAATACCGGCTGCTTGCACCGCCGCAATCGCATCGTCGAGCGAGCGGCACACCGCGACCGGAAAGCCGTTGTGCGCGAGCCTGGCGTGCATCTCGGCTTGGTTCGGGCTGACGCGGCCCGTGTCGGTTTTCCACTCGATCAGCACTATAGTTTTGCGATACCAGATCGACATGTCAGGCCAGCCGGAGGATACGCCGCGCGCCCGGCGTCGCGCGCCTTCCATCTGCCCGACGCCACGCGATTCCCATGACGTGACTACGGCATCGGCCGGCACGAGGCGCTTGATCGCCACGTAGCCGGCCTGATGCAGGCGATCTTCGTCGCGCTTCAAACACTCCCTCCCCGCATCTCAAACATCTGCCGCATGACGCCCGGCACCGTCTCGATCCACTCCACGGCCTGCGCCGCGGTCAGATGCGGCAGAGCGGTGCGATAGGCGCACAGGAATGCGTTGGCCGCGGTCTGTACCGCGTCGTACGGGGATGGAGTCGGGCGGACCATGGGGGGATCGAGGCGGGTCATGCCGCGTCACCAAATAGTGGCGCGTCACCGACGATGCGCTCCCTCGCGTGCGCGGCGTGGCCGGAAGATAATTCGATGCCGATGCACTCACGCCCAAGCCGATCAGCGACAAGGCCGGTGGTGCCGACTCCGAAGAATGGATCAATCACGGTGTCTCCGGTGCGAGTGCCGGCACGGATGCACCGCTCGGCAATCTCTGGCGGCATCGTCGCGAAATGCTGATCAACGTACGGCGACGGACTGACGGACCAAACCGAGCGCGCGCGGCGGGTATCGCGCACGATGATTGTTCTGTCCGCCGACGGTCGCTTTCTAGCCGAGTTCGGATCATGAGTGGCTGGGTCGCGGAACGCTTTTCCGGCCTTTCTTGCCAATCCAGGATAAAGCGACGGCTCCTCGATAGCCTCCCAATCAAAATAATATGACGGTTGCTTCGATAGAAGATAAATCATTTCGTGGGAGGTCACGGTGCGATCTTTGACTGGCGCGGGCGTAGTGCGAGGCTTGTTCCACACTATTTCGTCTCTCAGCCACCAGCCGTCCCCGCGCAGCGCAATGGCGACCATGGCCGGGATCATCAGTCTATCCTTGACCTTGTGGTCTCCAACGCCTGCGGAATAACTGTCGCCCAGGTTCAGCCACAACGTTCCGTCATCGCGCATCACCCGGCGCAATTCATGAAACACAGCAACCAAATTCGCGACATACTCGTCCGGATGCCGCTCTGTGCCGATCTCTTTGTGTTTATCCGGATGGCCCTGTGGCAAGTAGGAGCGAAGGCCGAAATACGGCGGCGAGGTCACGCAACACTGCACGCTGCCATCGGGCAACGTGCAGAGCACAGTCCGGCAATCGCCGTGGATCACCCGGACGCTCACGGCAGCCACCCGATCACCGGCGAACCGGAATGTCCGTGTTCAAATACGAACCACGCGTATGCGATGGAGCCGCCCTTCGCCGGAACGTCCGTATCGCCCGGCGGCATCGAGACGCGGCGGCTGCTTACCCATACGCGCGCGAGCGGCGTGGTCTGGAGCAGGGTGCGCCGCTTCTGGCCTTCCAACAGCGCGAGGCGGGCGAGGATGGCGACCTTGTAAGTCGCCTTAGTGAGCGCGTGCCGAATGAAGGGCTCGATTAGCCTGTAAGGCGGGTTGGAAATGATGTTGTGTATATCGGCGCACTCGGTTGAGAAGAAGTCCGCTGGCTGGCCGTAGCCGCGATCGGCAATATCGGAGCCGACGCAGTGCTGTCCCCACAGGGCCATGATCCTAGGGATATTGCCCGCTCCGCAACACGGGTCCCATGACCGGCCATCGAACGACTCGACAGCCAGCAGCGCGTCCACAACCCAAGCAGGCTCTACGTACCAATCTGCCGCCGCGCGCTCGTATCCCGAAGCTCTCACCACCACCCCGCCACGCACCCGAGGATCGCCGCCCATCCGGCGCCGGACACCCCGAGCCAGATCACGACGCAGACCGCGAGGGGGAGACGGCGCGGGCAGCACGGGGCCTCCGTGATGCTGAGATGCGTCACGCCCGCATCCCCACGCGCTGCACCGCGGCGCGCATCCGAGCGGTCTGCCCGGCCATCTTCTCGATCGCCCTGGCCCGCACCCGCTCGGACGGAATGCCGGCCATGTCGCACCACAGATCGCGCGCCTGCGCCCACGCGCCGCTGCGATTGGTCAGGAACGCGACGGCATTCGAGATGGCGGCGGGTCCGGTCTTTCCCTCCGGCCGGATCGCATCATCCCATGCCTGATGGATCACCGCGGCGGCGAGGTCGCACGGCCGGCCGCTCACGCGCGCCCTCCCATCGAATGCAGCGTTCTGCACCGGGTCACGATCGCGGTGCGCGACACGCCGAGCTGCGCCGAGGCGATATCGAGGAGCGCCAGCAGCGCGGCATCCTGATCGGCGGACCACGTTCGTCGCGACGCGTTGCTGCACGCCGAGGAGCACCACAGCCCGGCGCGCGGCCTTCCAGCGACTCGACACCGCTCCGCCAGGAACTCGGCGCCGCAGTGCGCGCAGGTGCGGCGCAGGAAGGCGGTCATGGGTGAAAGTACGCCATTGCGGCGAATGGTGTCATCGCAGAACACAATGCCAGCCACACGCCCAATGCCCATCGGTTAGTGGCGAAGGCTTCAACCGAGAGGGCGGCGAATAGCCCCATGCAAGCGATCATGATTACCACGAAAAATATCAGGACGATTTTCATTATCAGGAACTCATTCATCGCCCGGCCCACTCCATCCCCGGCACAGCCCCAGCAATCTCTGCCGCGAGCTTGCGCCCCATGGCCCGCGCCACGTCATCGAACCCGTGCGCCTCGACCACGAACCCGTCAGGCGTCACCACGGACTTGCGGTAGTAGTCCGCCACGGTGGGCTCGCCCTCGGTCACGATCGGCAGGCCATTGATGGTGATGCCGGCGTTGATGGCGGCCTGCCGGGCCGGCTCGGGCTCGGCCCCGGTGTTGCTGGCGCCATCGCCCGATATGTCGATCACCTGGCGATCTGCGGCGCATGGCATGGTGGCGAATGCGGACACCCCGGCCTGGAGCGCATCGCCGAGCCCGGTCAGGCCGGACTCTTCGCGGGAATGCGCGGCCAGCGCGGTATCGGCCGCAGCGAGGTCCGCCGCGTCGCGCAGGATGCGCCACGGCAGCACGGTGTGTTGGGATGATGCCCATTGGATCGCGGTCACGGCAACCGGGCGGTCGGGCGAGATGAAGGCCGCGACGCGCGGATTCGCGAACGCATGGGCCGTGCCGTCACGTTGGAGCGCGAAGCGTTCGGTGCTGACGCTGCCCGACACATCCATCAGCAGGACGAGGGCGAGGGCGCAGGCGGTCATCCGATCGCCCTCGCCCGGCCACCGGCTTGCGCCCCGCGTCGCTGTGAGTGCTGCATCCGTAGATACGCCTCGCTCGCGACGGGCTGATGCGCCCGCAGCGCGGCCCGATCCGCCTCGGGTATCTGCGCCGTGGTGATCGCGACCGCGGCGGCTGGGCAGCGCGTGACAGGATGCGTGGCGATCCACGCGGCGATTTCCTCGTCGGCATCGGGGGGAATCGGGTGGATCGACACGAAGCCCCGCGACGTGATGGCGCGGCCGAGCGAAGGCGCTGGTTTCGGCTCAGGTTTCGGCTCAGGTTTCGGTGGCAGCGGTGGGGCCGCCTCCGGGCAATATCGCCGCCACAACCGGATGACTTGCGTGCGACCAAGCCCGGTTGCCTTGGCGATCTCGCTCACGTCGCACCCGCGCGCCACCATTGCGCGGACCGTCTCGACGTGCGGGGATTGGAAATAGCCCGAGCGGAGCCCGAGTGCCATCATCTGCTGTTTGACCGCGGCCGGAGTCTTACCGATCATGACCGCGATCTGTCGGACGGTCAGTTTGCCGATATTAAAGCGCAGCGTGGCCCGCTCGCCCACGGTCCACTTGCCGTCATCCCGCGCCGGCAGCCCTAGCTTGCGGGCGCGGATCGAGAATGTGTCCTTGCTCGCGCCGGTCGCCCGGAACATCGCGCTGACGCTGACTCCGGCGCCCCACGCTGCGGTCAGCGCCGAGTCAAATTCGGCGGTCCACTTGATGCGCCCGTTTACGCGCGGCTGTGCCAGGAACGCCGCAGCGAGTTGCTCGATCATCCCGCGGTCCTCGCGCTCGCCCTGCCAGGAGGCCGCAGCACGACGCTGCCGTCGTCTAGCGCCTGCGCATGGGGAAGCAGGCGGATGGCGGTCAGTGCCAGCAGTCCGCGTTGCCGGAGCGCGGTGACGGCCGCGACTTCGGCCGGGGTCCACCCAGGGGCACGGCGGATCAGGTAGCGAGCCTGACGTACAGCGTCGATGGTGATACCCGCCGCTGCGGCCAGGTCGCGGTCGCTCATGTACCGCTCGCCGAGCGCCGCCCGGCGCGCCGCCCTCGCCGCCACGACGCGCGGGCGCTCGCGATAAGGCGAAGGCGGCATCCCTGGTACGGGATGGCGGATCGGGCTCGGCCGAGCCGGCAGATGCAGCCGATGAGCCTTCCCGATCACCGTATTCTTCGACACGCCGAGTCGAGTTCCGATCTCCGCTGTGCTCAGCCCTTCGGCCCATAGCGCGCGGAGTGCCACGATGCGTTCGGCAGGCCAATCGCCATTCCGTGACCCGCGCTCGCGCGTCCGTGCATGGAATTCGGAGGCCGGCGCTGCGATGTTCGGGTCTGCAAGGACTTCCGAACCTGCGGGCCGCTCCGGTGTTGGCGCACCGGGCGGCTCGTTTTCTGCGGTCATTTCGTGCGCGCCTCCGCCGGAACATACACCACGTCGCCATACGCGCCGCCCGGAACCGCAGGCGCATCTCGCAGCGCGATATACGCCACTCGCAGCGCGGCTTCCGACATGCGCAGATGTCCGATCAGCGACTCGCGGATGCGCCTGACGCTGATCCAGCCGAGCCGCAGCGTGCCGGGACCAATTCCCCATCCGCAGGCACCCGTTTCAATGATGAGAGACACCGCCGTCGTTCCACTTCCCTGTTGATGGCGTCCACCAATTCCGGGCTGTTCGCCATGAGTGTGAGCACCGCATCGGTGTCCGGCACGTAGCGGCCGGTCAGCCATCCCATCGCGGTGCGGTGCGAACACCCGGCGAGGCGCCCAAGAATCTTCGCTGCGTTCGGCAGGTTGCCGAATGTGTCGCGTATCCACACCCGCAGGATAGTGCGGCAACTCATGGGCGCGATGGCGTGCATGTCGGTTCTCCGGGGGTTGTGAGCAATCGAGATGCTTCCCTCGCCGCCCCCGGCAGGGCATGGTCCGCAGAGATGCAGACCACGACGGCAAGGAAAGGAAGGCGCCGGGAACGCGGCGTACGGGCGAACCGTGCGGCCCCGCGCTCCCGGCTGTGACGCCACCGCCTCCGGGACACATGGATGTGGTGGCGTATTTCATGTCAGGCGTGCCCCGCCGCCGGCTGGTAGACTCGCGGGTCAGGCATCGGAGCCGTGATGCCGGCGAGGAAGATCGCGAGCAGCGTGGGCCGCATCTCGATCGGCGCTATGTCGAGCTCGGCCGAGAGCGTCGCGGCCAGCAGCGCGAGCCCGTTCGTGCGCGCCATGCCGTGCATCACCGCCGCCATTGCGGGAGCGCGATCCTCGATGCTCGGGGGCTCGGTCATGCGGCGCTCGGGGGCGGATCGTTGCTGACCCGCCCCCTTCCGCCTACCGTTGCGATTGCAACATCAGCAACGGAAGCGAGACCATGGACAGGCCGAGCTACGAAGCGCGGATCAAGCCGATCGGCGGGACCAAATCCCAATCCATCGACATCATCATCCGACCACTGGAAATGCGGGCTCGGGAGGAAGGCCAAGCCGACCCGGCGCAAATCTGGGTGCGACTGGTGGTGTATCTCGACGAAATGCGAACTGAGAACGGCATCACTCGTCCCGCCGCGAACCCTAACGATCATCGCTATATCCTTCGGGAGGCGCGGCGGATTCTTCGTGAAGCGGCAGGCGCCGTGTGGTCACAGCAAAACAGTCGGACCATTCATCCTCCGACAGATGACGCGGAGCATTCATCGGGTCCGTGCTGACGATGCCGGTCAGCACCACCGGATCACCGGCCACATCGTGGTGCGCCACGATCTCCACCCGGTCCGCAAACGGGCGATACCCGGGCGGCAGCGCGACAGAGAAGATCGAGGGGATTTCGACGGCCATCTCAGGCGGCCTCGCCCGGGTGGGCGGTTCGGCTGCGCCGCACGGATTCGGCGATTTCCTCTAGCAACCCGAAGCTAACCTCGGGATGCCCCAAATCCTCGGCGCGAGCGACGATGCGATGCCAAAAGCGAGCCGGGATGCCGTTGTGGCGCCATTCGTTAACAGCCTTGGTATCGGCGCCGGTCAGGGCAGATGCGCCCCGCTTCCCGCCGATCAGCTCGATGATCTGCGACGTGTCCATACACCAGCGGTAACAGAAAATCTGACGGCTTGCAACACAGAAAAACTCTCTGGCCGGGATATCCCCGCCGAGGGCAGCGTTTGCCTAGTGGACGAGGTAACCCCCAAGCGCGTGGCGGCTCGGTTGCGCGCCTTTATGGCTGAGCGTGGTCTAGAGACCGTGCAGGCTCTTGCTGACGCGGCGGGGGCCGAGAGGAATGCCGTCTCAAATTGGTTGAACGGCTACAACCTGCCCAGGGTCCCTGAAATCGCTCGGTTGTGCGAGCGGACTGGCCTGACTCTAGATTGGGTTTACCGGGGGATTCCGGACAATCTGCCGCTCACGCTGGGTATCCGGCTGGCCGCCAGAATGCAGGGAGAGAGCGTTCCGCCGGCATCTTCGGCGGCTTCGGGCGCGGCCGGGACGGAAGCTGCTTCGGAGGCTCGCCGGTCATCTCCTCGCCGGTCATCGGCAAGGGCGCGTAAACGGGAATCGGCCACTTAGCGGCGGACATCTGGCCTCCCCTCCTCCTTTTCTAAGATCGACCAGGCGCGACTCATAACGGATCGTGAGTCGATCATTGATCGGCCATCACAGTTGCGTCAATTCAACATCGCACAACCGAAACGTCATTTATGCGGGATTTTGGCGTGAAAGACGCCTGAGCCCTCGCGAGGCTCGTTCCGCCGATGGTGACATATTTTCTGTTGACGTTGCCAGAAAACCTGTTATGCTCCTCCCCGTCACCCAGGGAGCAGCCCCCATGCCAGCCCAGCCCCTCGCCTACCGCGACCCCCTGACCGGCTACCGCCCGCCGACTGGCGGCTCCGATACGAGCCGGCGCGGGATCAGCGCGGCGGAGCAGTGCGCCATCGCGACGCTGCGGGTCGTGCAAGCCACGCTGCGCCGGCAGGCTGCCGAGCTGCGGACCCTCCCGCCGACCGGGCTGGACGCAACCTGGATCGAGGAAGCGACGGACCACGCGGCGGAGCTGGACGATCGCGCGAAGTGGCTGGACGACACGATCGAGGATATCCGGCGCGGCCGGATCGATGAGGACGCGGATGCGGACCTGGCCTGGCGGGACACCTGCACCGAGGCGGACCGGCGCCGGCAACTGGCGGCCGAGGAGGCGGTGCGATGAGCGCGAAGCACACGCCGGGACAATGGGTAGTGAATGCTGCCGATCCATACGAAGTGCTCTGCTGCGGTGTCCCCGTCGCTTACGCCGAAAGTGCCAGCACCAAGAGTCGTGACGAGCGCAGCGCCAACGCCCACCTGATCGCCGCGGCGCCTGAGCTGCGGAAAATGCTGTGCGACCTGCGGGCCGAGATCGAGGTAGTGCGCGACTCGTTGGGCCAGATTGGCGCCTACGCCGAAGTCGATCGCTACACTGCACTACTGGCGCGCATCGATGCCCTGTTGGACCGCGCGGACGGGAGGGTGTCAGCATGACCACTTTCGACTTCCGCGCCCTGGCCGAGACCGCCGCCGCATCTGCGCCGCGCCCCGCGCCGTTCGTGCCGGGCCGCGCTGCGCTGCACCTGCTGCGCGTGGCGCAGCCGCACGGCACGGCGTACGTGCCGGACTGCTGGCGCGCCGATGCGGTGCAGCTCGTGCAATTCGGCCTGGCCGCTTGGCGCTACGAAACGAGCCGCGGCCAGATCGAGATTACCCCGCTCGGGGATGCGGCGGTGTGGCGTGCGGATCATGGGGTGCGGTCGTGAACGTCATCCTCGCCAGCGCCACCGATACCCGCGACGCGACGGCCCGCATGAAGGCCGCCGCGCTCTATGCCGCGCGCCAGGACTACGCCGCGGCGGTGGACGCGCTGCGCCAGGCGCGGGCCGTGGTGGACTGGCGCCCGCATGTGCGCGAGCGGGCGATCCGCGCGGCGGAGCTGGAGATTGTGCGGGCCTCGCAGGTGCTCGATGGAATCCAAGGGAGAGTCGGATGAGCGTGTTCAAGAACGTCCAAATCAATCGTGCGCCAGGCATCAGTGTATTTGGTGCAAGTGCTCCTCACCCGTCTATCTTGCCGCCGCTGATCTGCATGAATATCGAGGTCTGGGCCACGATCGAAGAAGCCGAGGCGCTCGCCGCGGCGCTGCGCGACGCGGCGGACGTGGAGCGGGCGGTATGACCGAGGCAACGAAATCCGAAAGCTGGATTGCGGGCTACTACG
>Ga0134128_10000642_pt1 | contig 47686 bp, 47 predicted proteins | sample KB31754_FD_96462 | JGI IMG/M metagenome (GOLD analysis project Ga0134128, IMG submission 96462) | Terrestrial soil microbial communities with excess Nitrogen fertilizer from Kellogg Biological Station, Michigan, USA - KB3-175-4 | ecosystem: Environmental > Terrestrial > Soil > Unclassified ...
GCAATGCGGCTTCTGCATTCCGGGCATGATGATGCGCGCGGCGGCGCTGCTCCGCGCGGAGCCGCATGCCGACGAGAAACGCATCCGCGAGGCGCTGCAGCCCAACCTGTGCCGCTGCGGCACCCACATGCGCATCCTGCGCGCGGTGAAGAAGGCGGCGCAGGCGTGAACGCGCGCCGCGAGTTCCTTCGCCGCTCGGGCGGGCTCGTCGTGGCGTTCTCGCTCGCGCCGTACGCGCACGGGCAGGGCGCGGCGAAGGCGGGCAAGCCCAGGCTTCCGGGCAGCCTCGCCAAGGATCCGTACCTCGATGCCTGGATCCGCGTGGATGCGAGCGGCGCGGTGACGGTCTTCACCGGAAAGGCCGAGCTCGGACAGGGCATCAAGACCGCGATCCTGCAGGTCGCCGCCGAAGAGCTCGACGTGGCGATGGACCGCATCGCGCTCGTCACGGCGGACACCGCACGCACGCCCAACGAGGGATTCACCGCCGGCAGTCACTCGCTGCAGGACAGCGGCACGGCGATCCGCAATGCCGCGGCGCAGGTGCGCGCGCTGCTGGTGCAGGAAGCGGCACGGCGCTGGAACGCCGAGGCGCGCGCCCTCACGACCGCCAACGGCATCGTCTCCGCGCCCGATGGACGGCGTGCGCGATACGGGGAGCTCGCGGCGGCGCTCGACCTCCACGTGGACGCGCGTCCGGATGCGCCGTTGAAGGAGGCTTCCGACTTCCGCGTGATGGATCGCCCGGTTCCACGCGTGGACATTCCCGCCAAGGTGACCGGCGGCGCCGCGTATGTGCACGACCTGCGCCTGCCCGGGATGCTGCATGCGCGCGTGGTACGCCCGCCGAGCTACGGCGCGACGCTCGCGGCGTTCGATCCGCGTTCGGTCGAGCAGCGCCCCGGCGTGGTGAAGGTGGTGCGCGACGGCAGCTTCGTCGCGGTCGTCGCCGAGCGCGAATGGACGGCGATCCAGGCGATGGCGGAGCTCGCGCGCGCCTGCCGGTGGAACGAGAGCGCGCGCCTGCCCGACGAAGGAAAGCTCGGCGCGTTCCTCGCCTCGCTCCCCTCGAAGGACGACGTGATCCTCGATCGCGGCGGCGCTTCCGCTGCCCCCGCGCGCACGCTCGAGGCGTCGTACTCGCGGCCCTATCTCGCGCACGGCTCGATCGGTCCTTCCTGCGCCGTGGCGCATCTCGCCGACGGCCGGCTCACGGTGTGGTCGCATACGCAAGGCGTGTATCCCGATCGCAAGGCGATCGCGGAGATGCTCGGCATGCCCGAGGAGAAGATCCGCCTGGTCCACGCCGAGGGCGCCGGATGCTACGGCCACAACGGCGCCGACGACGCCGCCGCCGATGCCGCGCTCATCGCGACGCACGTTTCCGGGCGTCCGGTACGCGTGCAGTGGATGCGCGAGCAGGAGCTCGCCTGGGAGCCCTTCGGAGCGGCGATGCTCGTGCGCGTGCGCGCCGCGCTCGATTCACGCGGACGCATCGCGGACTGGGAGTATGCGGTGTGGAGCAACACCCATTCGACGCGCCCCGGGACCGGGGGATCGCTCCTCGCCGGGCAATCCGCCAGGGGATTGCGCCTGCCGCCGCCGCGCGCCATTCCGCAGCCCGAGGGCGGAGGCGACCGCAATGCGATCCCGCTCTACGTGTTGCCGCGCGCGCGCGTGACGAGCCGTTTCCTGGAGGACATGCCGGTCCGGGTTTCGGCGCTGCGCTCGCTGGGGGCGTACATGAACGTGTTCGCGGTGGAGAGCTTCATGGACGAGCTCGCCGACGCGGCGGGCGCCGATCCGGTGGACTTTCGCCTCGCGCACCTCGACGATCCGCGCGCGCGCGACGTGGTGCGCACGGCCGCGGAACGATTCGGCTGGAAGAAGGGGGCCGCCGCGGGAAGCGGCGTCGGCCAGGGCTTCGCGTTCGCACGCTACAAGAACCTCGCGGCGTATTGCGCCATCGCCTGCGAGGCCGAGGTGGATCTCGAGACCGGCAAGCCGCGCCTCAAGCGGGTGGTCGCCGCGGTGGACAGCGGACAGGTCGTGAATCCCGACGGGCTGCGCAACCAGATCGAAGGGGCGATCGTGCAGTCGTCGAGCTGGACGCTCTACGAGCGCGTCGCCTTCGACGCGCGCCGCATCCGCTCCATCGACTGGCAGACCTATCCGATCCTGCGCTTCGATTCCGTGCCCGAATCCGTGGAAGTGCACGTCGTCGACCGGCCGGGCGCGCCCTTCCTCGGCAGCGGCGAGGCGGGACAGGGGCCGATGGCGGCCGCGCTCGCGAACGCGATCGCGCACGCGAGCCGGCGCCGCCTTCGCGACCTGCCGCTCGCCCGCCGCGAGCTCTCCTAGGAGCGCTCGCGGATCTCGACACGCGCTCGCCGCGGGCGTCCCGCGCTATCGTCCGCGCCGGGCGAGGATCGCCTCGATCTGGTCCATGATCGAGTTCATGCGCGCGACGAGCGCCTGGTACGGCGCGGGCGTCGCGAGGTCCACCCCGGCGCGCTTCACCAGCTCGTAGGGATAGTCCGAGCCGCCCGCCTTGAGGAGGCCGAGATAGCGCTCGCGGGCGCCGGGCCTGCCCTCGAGGATCGCCTCGGCGAAGAGCGAGCTCGCCGCGATCGAGGTGGCGTACTGGTAGACGTAGAACGAGTTGTAGAAGTGCGGGATGTACGCCCATTCGACCGCGTACTTGTCGTCGATCTTCATCACGCCCTGCGCGTCGCCCGAATAGTCCTTGAGGATCCGGTCGTAGATCTGCGTGATCTTCTCGCCGGTGAGCGACTCGCCGCGATCGACGCGGGCGTGCACGTCGCGCTCGAACTCCGCGAACATCGCCTGTCGGAAGAAGGTGCCGCGCAAGCCCTCGAGCGCCGAGCCGAGGTAGTACAGGCGCTCGTCGTCGTCCTTGGCGATCTTGAGCATGTGGTCGAGCAGCAGCGCCTCGTTCAGCGTGGAGGCGATCTCGGCGACGAAGATCGGGTAGCGGGAGGTCGGAAAGGGTTGCGCGCGATCGGCGAGATACGTGTGCATCGCATGGCCCCATTCGTGCGCGATGGTGGAGACCGACTCGTAGTTGCCGGTGTAGTTGATGAGGAGGTACGGGTGCACGTCGTAGGCGGAGCCTGCCATGTGCGCACCGGAGAGCTTGCGCGGGCGCGGATACACGTCCATCCAGCGGTGCTCGAGGCCTTCGCGCATCGCCTTCACGTAGTCCGCGCCCAGCGGCTTCACCGCGTCGAGCATCAGCTTCTCGCCTTCCTCGATCGGGTATTCGCGCTCCCCCTTCACGAGCGGCGGGTAGATGTCGTAGTAGCGCATCTCCTTCACGCCCAGCATTCGCGCGCGCAGGCGGAAGTAGCGGTAGAGCGTCGGCAGGTTCGCGCGCGTCTGCGCGATGAGCGTGTCGTACACCGCTTCGGGCACGTTGTTGCGGTCGAGGGCCCGATGGAGCGAATCCGGATAGTGGCGCACCTTCGCGTGGACCGTGTCCTCCTTGAGGTTCGAATAGAACGTCACGCCGAACGTGCGCTCGAACTCGTGGAAGGCGCCCCAGAACGCGTCGAACACCTTCTTGCGGTCCGCGCGGTTCGCGACCTCGCGGTACCTGGTGTAGCCCGCCTGGTCGAGCTTCGCCTTCGTGCCGTCGGAGAGCGTGATGGTGGGCCATGGCATGTCGGCGTTGGAGAGGATCTCGTAGGCCTCGCCGCCCGCCCCCGAGGAGAGGTCGAAGGCGGCGATCAGGTTCTCGCCCTCGGTATCGAGCGTGTGCGGCGCGGCGCGCAGGATGTCGTCCATCGGATGCCGGTAGATCGCGAGCTTCGGATCCTCCGCGAAGAACGCGTCGATCTTCGCCTTGCCGAGTTGCAGGATCTCGGGGCGCACGAAGGCGGTCGCTTCGCCGAGCTTCGTGCCGAGCACCTGGACCCGCTGCGAGAGCTCGAGCCCGAGCGTCGCGCCGGTATCCTCGTCGTGGAGCTGGCTCGCGTACACCACGAGGCGCAGCAAACGCTTTGTGGCGTCCGACTGCAGGTCGAGGCAGGACTCCAGGCGCGCGGCGGTCTCGCCCAGGTGGCCCCGGCAGCCGGAGAGCTCGGGGAGTGCGTCCTCCACCTTCTTCGCGTCGGCGTTCCACGCCGCGGTGTCGGCATAGAGGTCGGCGAGGTTCCAGCGGTAGCGCGGATCTTCCTGGTCGGCGGCGGCGTGCGCGGTGCCGGCCACGGCGAGAAGCGCCGTGAAGGCGAACGACAGGGCGTGCGAGGTTTTCATGGCGTCCACGGCGGGAAGGAAAGGCGCAAGGGTACCAAAGCTTCGACCCGCGCCGAATTTCCGCGCCCTGCCCATCGGGTACGATGGTATCGACACGATAGACGAGGAAATACCCATGGTGGTCGTGATTTTCGAGGTGTGGCCGGCGCCCGGCCGCAAGCCCGAGTACCTGGACATCGCCGCGCGCCTCAAGCCCGAGCTCGAAGGCGTCGACGGGTTCATCTCGGTGGAGCGCTTCCAGAGCCTCACGGACGAGGCGAAGATCCTCTCGATCTCGTTCTGGCGCGACGAGCAGGCGGTCCAGGCTTGGCGCAACGCCGAGGATCACCGCCGCGCGCAGGCGCAGGGGCGGCGAGCCACCTTCTCCGACTACCGGATTCGCGTCGCATCCGTCGTGCGCGACTACGGCATGCGCAGCCGCGAGGAGGTGCCGCAGGACAGCCGCGCGGTGCACGAGTGACGGAGCGGGAGAGGCGTCTCGCGCGTTCATTCTACGATCGCGACACCGTCGAGGTCGCGCACGAGCTGCTCGGCAAGCACCTCGTCCACGTGGTGGCGGGCGTCGAGCGCGTCGGGCGCATCGTCGAGGTGGAGGCGTATCTCGGCCCGCACGACCTCGCGGCGCATTCCGCGCGCGGCCTCACCGGGAGGACGCGCGTGATGTTCGGGCCGCCCGGACACGCGTACGTGTACCTCATCTACGGCATGCACTGGTGCATGAACGTCGTGACGCAGGCTGAAGGCATCGCGTCCGCCGTGCTGCTGCGCGCGCTCGAGCCGGTGAAGAACCTCGAGGGCCGCACGCAGGGGCCGGGCCTGCTGTGCAAGGCGCTGGGCATCGACGGGCGTTACCACGGCCACGACTTGCTGAGCGACGATCTCTTCGTTTCGCGCCCCGTCGAGGAGCCTTCGATCCGCATCGTGAAGCGCCCGCGCATCGGCGTCGACTACGCCGGGCACTGGGCGCGCCGCCTGCTGCGCTTCTACATCCGCGGCAATGCGTTCGTCTCGCGTCGGTAGCGGCGCTCGACTAGAATCGCTGCACCGTGCGTCCCGCCATCCTCCTCGCCACCGCTTTCTTCCTGGGATCCTGCGCCATGCCCGACGTCTCTCCTTCCCTCGTCCACGAGTTCGCGCCGAGCGGGACGCTGCGCATCGGCGTGAACTACGGCAACCCGGTGATCGCGCAGAAGGATGCCGCCGGGGGCGCGCCGCGCGGCGTGGGTCCCGAGCTCGGCCGCGAGCTCGCGCGCCGACTCGGGGTGCCGGTCGCCTACGTGGGATACGACACGGCGGGAAAGATGGCCGACGGCGTCCGCAACGATGCCTGGGACGTGGCGTTCCTCGCCAACGATCCGGCGCGCGCCGAGGAGATCGCGTTCTCGCGGCCCTACGTGCAGATCGAGGGCACGTACATGGTGCGCAGCGACTCGCCGCTGCGGACCATCGCCGACCTGGACCGCAAGGCGACGCGCATCGCGGTGGGCGACAAGACCGCCTACGACCTCTTCCTCAGCCGGCACTTGCAGCACGCGACGCTCGTCAAGGCGCCGACCTCGAAGGCGGCGATCGCGCTCTTCCTCTCCGAGAGGCTCGATGCGGTCGCGGGCGTGAAGAATCCCCTCGTCGCCGCCGCCGCGCGCCCCGGCATTGCGCGTGATCGAGGGCAACTTCATGGTGATCGGCCAGGCGGCGGGCGTGCCGCGTCCGCGCCAGAACGCGGCGCGCTACCTCGCGCACTTCATCGAGGAATCGAAGAAGTCCGGCTTCGTCGCCGCGGCGCTGCGCGAGAGCGGCGTCACCGACGCGACGGTCGCTCCCTGATTTTCGCGCTGCGCTTTTCTTCCGGCTCTAATCCCTCGAGCGAAGCGGAAGGTTGGCGTCGATCAGCGCGCGCGAGATCGACTGGCGCGGGGAGAGCTCGGGCAGCGCGTCGCCCGGGCCGAACCAGCGCGCCTCGGCGATCTCCGTGCGGTCCGGCGCGAGCTCGCCGCCCGCATGCTCCGCGGTGAAGGCGAGCATCAACGAGCCGGGGAACGGCCAGGACTGGCTCGCGAAGTAGCGCAAGTCCTTCACGGCGATGCCCACTTCCTCGCGCACCTCGCGGTGGATCGCGTCCTCGACCGATTCGCCGGGCTCGAGGAAGCCGGCGAGCGCGCTCATGCGCCCGGGGGGTGCGGCGACGTTCCGCGCGAGGAGGATCGCCTCGCCTCGCTTCACGAGCACCATCATCGCGGGCGAGATGCGCGGGTAGGCGAGGTGGCCGCACTCGCACTTCATCGCGCGCTCGCCGGGGGCGCGCTGCATGGGCCTGCCGCACACGCCGCAGTAACGATGCGTGCGGGCCCAGTCGGCGATCTGGAATGCGCGTCCCGCGACCGCGAGGAGCGCCTCGTCGACGCGCCCGAAGAGCGAGCGCAGGCCGCGAAAGGCATAGCCGGCGGGCGGCTCGGCCTCCTTCTCGAGCCACGCCGCCTCGCAGTAGGCGCCGTCGTAGAGGCCGACGGGAAGGACGCGCGACTCGTCGATCGCGAGCGAGGCGCGGATCGAGGAGACGGGAACCTCGAGCGCCGGCTCGGCGAGCAGCAGCTCGTTGCCGCGGAACGCGAAGGTGCGCGCGTTCGCGTCCTGCGCGGGCGCATGGGTGAGCGGCGTGAAGGAGGGCGGCGTCGCGATCAAGCCGCGATTCTATAACGCGGGCGTCGCCTCCCGCGGCACGTAGCAGGCCTCCGGCACGTACAGGTCGGACCAGGGCAGCGCCTGCGCGCCGTCCACGAAGTCCTTGATGACGAGCCCCGCGATGGTGCCGCGGGTGAGCGCCGTGCCCCAATCGCTGGTCGCGACGTACACGCTCTCCGAATCGCACTCGCCGCGCGTCGCGAGGGCGAACACGTCGGTCGCCTGCACGATCTGTCCGGTGAAGCGCTGCACGATCTCGCCCGCGGACGGGAAACGATCGCGGGCCCATTCCTCGAGCGCGAGATAGCGATAGGCGGTGTGGTCGTCGTCGCCCGGCGGGTCCTCGGCGGCGACGAGCAGCACCTCGCCCGCGCCGGTGCCCTGCGAGCGCAGCCGCATCCAGCGCGCCGGCTCCGCGCTTTCCCAGTAAAGGGCGTGCGGCACGGAGCCGCGCGGGATGCGAAGCCCGAGCATGTGCGCCATGCGCGGCGCGGCCGCAGCGAGGAAGCCGCCGTCGCGCGTGAGCGGGCGCGATCCGACCACCGTATCCGCCTCGATGCGATGGCCGCCGCCGGTCACGACCAGCGCGGGCTTTCCGGCCTCGATCGACTTGCAGCGCACGCCGCAGTGGACGCGTCCGCCGTCGCGCTGGATCGCACGGACGAGCCCGGCGAGGAACCGCGCCGGATGGAAATGCGCCTGCCCCGGGTAGCGCACGCACGGTCCCCAACGCGCGCCCTCGATCGGCGGCGCGTCGAGCAGCTCCACGCCGGCAACGCCCGCGCGGCGCGCGGCCTCGAATTCGCGCTCGATCGATGCGGCGGGCACGCGCGGCCCGGCGATGAGGTATCCGTCGACGCGCTCGAACTCGCACGCGATGCGTTCGCGCAAGGCGATCGCCTCGAGCGCGTCGATCGCCGCCGCGCTCGCCTGCGCCGCGACGCGCGCCGCCGAGCGCCCCTGGTGCGCCTCGATCGCCGCGTAGGGCCTCTCGACCACGCTGGCAAGGTGCGCCGCCTCGAGCCCGCCCTGCAGCCCCCCGATCGGCCCTTCGTCCAGCACCATCACGCGTCGTCCGCCGCGCGCGAGCAGGTAGGCCGCGATCATGCCGGCAAGGCCGGCACCGACGATGCACACGTCCACCCGAGCGCCGCTGCTCAGCGGGTGCAACGCGGGCAGGGTGGAGGGCCTGCGCAGGGATTGGGAGTCGGCGTTGACGATCATGGAAAGCGGTCCTTCCTTGCGCGAGGGGAATCCAAGCCATACGCAACCTCCATGCCGCGTGTCGGACGAACGGAAATCCGTTGTCGGTCAAGGCCTGGCGCGCTTTTGCGCAAAGCGGTGCGTCGGCAAACGGGAACGTTCTTCCGCGCCGCGATGGAAATCCTTCCGCTTGCCTCGCCGTACCCGAGCGCACAGAATCGGCCCCCATGCCCCGCGTCTCCTCGCACTGAGCAATGGCCGGCGCGGATTCGGCGCGCGCGGTGTTCTTCGCCCTCGGGGCGAACGCCGCCATCGCCGCCGCCAAGTACGCGGCGGCGGGCATCACCGGCTCCGGATCGATGATGGCCGAAGCGGTGCACTCGACCGCCGACTGCGGCAACCAGCTGCTGCTCCTCCTCGGCCTCAGGCGCTCGCGCCGGCCGCCCGATCGCGAGCATCCGCTCGGCTTCGGCAAGGAGACCTACTTCTGGTCGTTCATCGTCGCGATCATGCTCTTCAGCATGGGCGGCCTCTTTTCGATCTACGAGGGCGCGCACAAGCTCGCGCTGCTCGAGCCGCTCTCGCATCCGCTCGTGGCGCTCGGCGTGCTCGCGTTCTCGATCGCGATGGAGAGCGCGTCGATGGCCGGGGCGATGCGCGAGGTGAACAAGATGCGCGGCGGGGCGAGCCTGCGCTCGTGGTTCCACGCGACGCGCAACTCCGAGCTCGCGGTGGTCTTCGCCGAGGACCTCGCGGCGCTCGTCGGGCTCGTGCTCGCCTTCCTCGCGGTGCTTGCCGCCTGGCTGCTCGACAACCCGCTCTACGACGCGCTCGGAAGCCTCGCGATCGGTGCGCTGCTCGTGGTGGTCGCCATCATCGTCGGCGTGCAGGTGAAGCAGCTCCTCGTCGGCCAGGGGGTCGAGCCCGGGGTGCGCCAGGCGATGGTCGAGCACTTCGAGGCCGATCCCGGCGTCGAGGCGGTGCTGGAGCTTCTCACGCTGCACATGGGTGCGGAAGTCATGGTGGCGGTGAAGGCGAGGATGCGCGAGCATTCGAGCCAGGCGGCCCTCATCGAGGCGATCAACGACGCGGAGGCCTCCTTCAAGGCGCGTTTCCCGCAGGCGCGCTGGATCTTCTTCGAGCCCGACGTGCGCGATTGAGGCGCGCCGCGAGGAATCGCTCGCCGGCATGCGCCGGCGCGATTCGATTACCATCGGGGTGAAGCGGTCGACCTGGGAATCCTGCAATCGATCCTGTCGCTCAAGGAAACGAACGAATCGCGCCGCGCGCGGCATCGAGGCCGGACGCGGCCGCGATTCACGCCGCCGCGGCCCGCATCGCGCCGCACGTGCGGCGTACGCCCGTGATGGAAGCGGAGGGCGCGGACTTCGGGCTCGACGGCGTGAAGCTCGTCTTCAAGCTCGAGTACCTGCAGCACGCCGGATCGTTCAAGACGCGCGGCGCGTTCAACAGCCTGCTCTCGCGCAGCCTGCCGAAGGCGGGCGTCGTCGCGGCATCGGGCGGCAACCACGGCGCGGCGGTCGCGTATGCGGCGATGAAGCTCGGCGTGCGCGCCACGATTTTCGTTCCCGTGGTCGCCTCGCCCGCGAAGATCGAGCAGATCCGCGGCTACGGCGCCCACCTCGAGATCGGCGGCGAGCGCTATGCCGATGCGCTCGAGGCGAGCGAGCGCTTCGTCGAGCGCTCCGGCGCCGCGCCGATCCACGCCTACGACCAGTATCCGACGCTCGAGGGGCAGGGCACGGTCGGCCTCGAGCTCGAGTCGCAGGCGCCGAAGCTCGATGCATTGCTGGTCGCGGTCGGCGGCGGTGGCCTCCTGGGCGGCATCGCGGCGTGGTACGCGGGGCGGTTGTCGGTGATCGGCGTGGAGCCCGAATCCGCGCCTACGCTCACGCGCGCGCTCGAGGCCGGCGCGCCGGTCGACGCGCCCGCGGGCGGGATCGCCGCCGATTCGCTCGCGCCGCGCCGCGTGGGCGAGCTCATGTTCCCCATCGCCCGGCGCTACGCGCCGCGCACCGTGCTGGTGACCGACGAGGCGATCCGCGCCGCGCAACTGGCGCTCTGGAAATCGCTGCGCATCGTCGCGGAGCCGGGCGGCGCGGCCGCGTTCGCTTCGCTCCTGTCGCATCGCTTCGCGGCCGATCGGGGAAGCACGATCGGCGTGCTCCTCTGCGGCGCGAACACCGCGGCCGTGAAGTTCGACTAGCGGCCCGGGTGCTTGGAGCGGCCGTTGGGGTGACGGCCGTCGTGATTGCGTCCCTGCCGTGGCCGCCGCTTCCCCGCGAGGTCCGGCACGTCCGTGTCCGTGTCGCCGCGCTGCAACGCGAGGCGCGCGCGCTCGGCGAGCTGGAGGTAGTTCTCGCGCATCTTCAGCAGGTCCTGCTCGTCCAGCTCCTCGAGGTCGAGCATCGCGTTATGCGCGCCCTGGAGCGAGCGGATGATCTCGTCCAGCTTGAGCTGGATCGCCGCGGAGTCGCGGTTCTGCGTGGCCTGGATCAGGAACACCATGAGGAAGGTGAGGATCGTGGTGCCGGTGTTGATCGTGAGCTGCCACGAGTCGCTGTAGTGGAAGTACGGGCCGGCGAGCGCCCAGAGCACGACCAGGCCGCACATGACCACGAACGTCGAGGCCCGCCCGGCGAGGCGCGCGGTGACATTCGCGATGCGGGTGAAGAGGGGGAGCGTCCGGTGTCCGGGGGATTTGTCCGCCATATGCCGGGGCAGACAACGATGAGGCCCGCGTCGTTCCCCCGCGCGCTTGCGCCGACGGCGGGCCTTCCGCGATTCCGACGCGCGCCTCAGCCGAACGCGAGGCGCACGCCGTTCGCGAGGTAGATCGCGCCGAGCGTGAGTACGGTCCAGCGCGTCCAGCGGCGGAAGGAGACGTCGTTCATGCGCTCGAGCACGCTGCGCGAGAGCGAGGTGCCGACCAGCGCGAAGGCGACCATCATCGCGGCGAGCCAGGGCCGCACGCCCCCGCCCTGCAGCGAGATCACCGCGCCGAAGTAGAAGATCTTGAGGAGGTGCGTGAAGCTCTGCGTGAGCGCCTTGGTGGCGACCACCGCATGACGCCGCATCTGCGTGCGCACGAAGAAGATGTCGAGGACCGGCCCGGAGACGCCCGCGGTGAGCGCCACCGACGCGCACAGCACGCCGCAGACGACCGCCTGCCCGCGCCGCTGCGCATTGAGGTGCAACCCTTCGGGCAGCCACAGCGTCGCGAACGGCGTGAGGCCCATCGCGAGGAGCGCCACGGGCTTGCTCACCACGAGGCGCACCAGCATGAAGAGCGCGAGCGCCACGAGCGCGCCGAGCACGTAGCCGCGGAAGACGCGCCAGTCGACCTCGGAGCGCAGGAGGATCGCGCGCCACCCGTTCGCGGCGAGCTGCGTGATGCCGTGGAGCATCATCGCCGCGGGCAGCGGCAGGAGCGCGAGCAGCACGCCCATGAGGATCATGCCGCCCGCCATCCCGAGGATTCCCGAGACGAACGAGGTGACGAGGGACGAGAGCGCGAGGATCGCGAGGACCAGGACGTACGGCATGCGGCCCGAATTCTAGCGCGTCACGCGCAGCGGATCGCGCCTTCCTTCGCGAGCGCCTCGATGCGCGCGTCGTCGTAGCCCAGGCCCTTCAGCACCTCGCGCGTGTGTTGGCCGAGGAGCGGCGCCGGGCGCGTCGATCGGGCGCGCGTTTCGGAGAACTTCACGGGGTGCCCGATCGCCTTCACGCGGCCGGCCTTCGGGTGGTCCACCTCGATCACCATCTCGCGCGCCTTCACCTGCGCGTCGGACGCCATGTCCGAGGTCTGGTTGACCGGGCCCACCGGAACGCCTTGCGCCTCGAAGAGGGAGATCCAGTGCGCGGAGGGCTTCGCCTTCAACGCGTCGCCCAGGATCGGCACGAGCTGCGCGAGGTTCCTCATGCGGTCGCTGTTGGTGGCGAAGCGCGAATCGGCTCCCAGCTCCGGCATGCCGATCGCCTTCACGATGCGCTCCCAGTTGGACTGGTTCGCGCCGCCCAGGTTGATCCATCCGTCCGCGGTGGGAAATGCCTGGTAGGGCGCGGTGAGGATGTGCGCCGAGCCCGACGGTCCCGGGTTCACGCCGGTCGCGAAGTAGATCGCGGCCTGCCAGTACATCTGCTGGATGCCCGCCTCCATGAGCGAGGTCTCGACGAATTGCCCGCGTCCGGTGGTCGCGCGCGCGAGGAGCGCCGAGACGATGCCGAGCGCGGCGAAGATGCCGGCGTTGATGTCGGCGATCGGCGTGCCCGATTTCACGGGCGGGCCGCCCGGCTCGCCGGTGACGCTCATGAGGCCCGCGAAGCCCTGCGCGATGAGATCGAAGCCGCCCTTGTCCGCATAGGGCCCGGTGCGCCCGTATCCCGAGATCGCGCAGTAGACGAGGCGCGGGTTGAGCTTCTGCAGCACGTCGTATCCCAGCCCGAGCTTCTCGAGCGTTCCCTTGCGGTAGTTCTCGGTCACGACGTCGGCATCGGCGAGAAGCTTCTTCACCACCTCGAGGCCGCCGGGCGTCTTGAGGTTCACGGCGATGCCGCGCTTGTTGCGATTGAGGATCATGAACGCCGCGGATTCGCCGTTCACCTGCGGCTCCGAATAGCTCCGCGTGTCGTCGCCGCCCGGCAGCTTCTCGACCTTGATCACGTCCGCGCCCATGTCGGCGAGGAGCATTCCGCAGGTCGGGCCCGCCATGATCTGCGCGAGCTCGACCACCTTGACGCCTTGCAGCGGTCCCTTCACTTCGACTCTTTCGGTTCAGTGATAGAAGAGGTGCACCAGGCCCAGTCCGAAGCCGGTCCAGTACGTGCACAGCATGAGGATGACGAAGAGGACCGCGATGAAGTAGATGTTCACGCGCGTGACCTCCCACACCGACGACTTCGCGAGCGAGCAGGCGACCATCAGCACGGAGGCGACCGGCGGCGTCTGCTGCCCGATTCCCAGGTTCACGGTGACGATCAGGCCGAAATGGATCGGGTCGATGCCGACCGCCTGCACGAGCGGCATCACCACCGGCACCACCAGGATGATCGCCGCGGCCGAGTGCAGGAACATGCCGAGGATGAGGAACAGCACGTTGAGCAGCGCGAGCACCAGCCACTTGTTGTGCGTGATGCTCGCCACCACCTGCGCGAGGTGCTGCGGCGCCTGCACTTCCGAGAGATAGGTGCCGAGGAGCGCGGAGGCGGCGACGAGCAGCATCACCACCGCCGTCTGCACCGCGCCCTCGATCAACGCATGCTTGAGCTGCTTGAGGTCGAGCTCGCGATAGATGACGAGGCCGATGAAGAGCGAGGCGACGACCGCCATCGCCGCACCCTCGGTCGCGGTGACGATGCCGCCGAAGATCGCGCCCAGGATGATGACGGGCAGGAGGAACGCCCAGAACGCCTCGCGAAAGGTCTTCCTCACGCGCGCCCACTGGAACTTCTCCTCGATGGGCAGGTTGTAGCGCCGGGCGAACCAGTAGGCCATGCCCATGAGGCCGAGCCCGCCCACCACGCCCGGAACGATGCCAGCCACGAACAGCTGCACGACCGAGGTTCCCGCCATCACCGCGTAGAGGATCATCGGGATCGAGGGCGGGATGATCACCGCGAGCGTCGCCGAGGACGAGAGGATCGCCGCGGCGAGCGGGGCGGGATAGCCCTTGCTCTTCATCGCCGGGATGAGGATCGAGCCCAGCGCGGAGATGTCGGCCACGGCCGAGCCGGAGATCTCCGCGAAGAAGAGCGAGGCGCCGATCGAGACCATGGCGAGGCCGCCGCGGATGAAGCCCAGCACGGCGCTCGCGAACGCGATGAGGCGCTGCGAGATTCCCGAGGCGTTCATGATCGCGCCGGCGAGGATGAAGAGCGGGATCGCGATCAGCGGGAAGTTGAGCGCGCCGTTGTAGAGCGCGATCGGCACGTTCGGCAACGAGTCGACGCCGTGCGACCAGAGCATGGCGCACCGCGACGATGCCGAGCGAGACCGCGATCGGCACGTCGATCAGCACGAGGAGCAGCACGAAGCCGAAGACGATGAGGATGCTCACTGCGATGCCGCTCCGGTGATGGCGGGCGGCTTGAGCGTCTTCTTCAGCACCCCGGGGAGCGTGAGCAGCTCGGCGGCGACGATCAGCACCGCGCTGATCGGCACCACCGACTGCACCCACGCGACCGGCACCTCCGGCAGGCTCACGAGGCTGTCGCTTTCGAGCACGCCGAGGACCTTGTATCCGGTCCACCCCATGAGGATGAAGAAGCCGATCGTGAAGATCTCCGCCACCACGCGGAAGGCGAGCTTCGCGTGCGGCGGCATGAGCGCCATCACCTCGGGGCAGCCGATGTGCGCGCGCTTCACCGAAGCGAGCGCCGATCCGTAGAACGTGAGCCATGCGAGCAGGATCGACGCCACCTCGTCGTACCACACGAGGGACTCCCCGAACGTACGGAAGACCACGCCCAGGGTGACCTCGAGGAACAGCACTCCCATCAGCACGATGCACAGCCACTCCAGGCCCTTTTCGTAGGCCCCGCGCATCCGTTCGATCGTCATGGACTACTTGCCGAGCTCGATGCAGCGGTCGATCACTTCCTTCGCACCCGGCACTTCCCTCGAGAACTCGTCGTACACGGGCTTCGACGCCTTGATGAACGCCTCCTTGTCGGCCTCGTTCACCTGGATGCCGGCCTTCTTCATCATCTCGAGGAGCTTCTGGTCGTCCTCGGCGCCTTTCTGGTAGACGAAGGCCTGCGTCTCCTTCGCCGCCTCCTCGAGCGTCCTGCGAACGTCCGGGGGCAGCTTGTTCCAGCGCGAGGTGGCGACCACGAGGTAGGCCGGCGTGTAGACGTGGCCCGTCATGGAGAGGTACTTCTGCACCTCGTAGAACTTGGCGCTCGCGATCTGCGAGAGCGGGTTCTCCTGGCCATCCATGACGCCGGTCTGCAGCGCCGTGAACACCTCCGAGAACTTCATCGGCGAGGGATTCGCGCCGTAGGCCTGGAACATCTTCACGCGCCACTTGCCCTCCGGCACGCGCAGCTTGATGCCCTCGAGATCCGACGGCTTCACGATCGGATGCTTGTTGTTGGTGATCTGGCGAAAGCCGTTCTCCCACACCGCGAGGACCTTGTAGCCCTTCTTCTCCGCCGCCGGCTCGATCTTCGACCAGAAGACCTCCTTCTCGATCTTCTTCATGTGGTCGCGGCTCTTCACCAGGTAGGGCATCTCGAAGACGCCGAACATGTCCGCGATCGACGACATCACGGTGGAGGGCTCCACGAAGTCGATGGTGCCGAGCTTGAGCTTCTGCATCATCTCCTTGTCGCCGCCGAGCTGGCTCGAGCCATAGGTGATGACCTTGTACTTGCCGCCGAGCTTCGCATTGGCGAGCTGCGCGAAATGGTCGGCTGCCGCCCCGATGAGCGAGCCGGGTTCGCCGACGTGGCCGAGCTTGAGCTCGGTCTGCGCCGCGGCGAGGCCGGACGACCCGGCGAACGCGATGGCGCAAGCGACTGTGAATGCCTTCCACGGCTTGTGACGCAGCATGGTGGTGTCTCCTCGGGAATTTTTTGGGATCTCGACCTGTTTTCTTCAGATCGACTTGCGGAGGCGTAGTGTAAAACGACCGACACCGCGCCGTCGATTGATTGCCGTCAAGCCGGACTGCGCGGCAATGTCGGATCAGGTTTCGAGGCTTCGCGCGACGGCGGCGAGCGCCGCATCCACCGAAGCCGAGGCCACTCCCGGGCCGTCCACCAGCGCTGCGCTCCCCGTGCGGCGGCTTTCCGCGAACTCGGCGAACCCCACCGCGAACGAGCGGTTGCGCTCCAGATCCTTGAAGACGCACACCCCCTGCACCGGGCTCATCCAGCTCAGGCGGCAGCGGCGGGCCGAGCCGTCCGGCTGCCTGAACTCGAACCAACTGCCGCGCCCGAAGCCGAGCTCCGCCGAGCTGGTCGAGCTGTGCAGCGTCGCGGTGTAATCGTCCGCGGCGAGGGGTCCGCCGCCGGACTGGAGAGCGGCGTGCGCGGCCGCCGCCGGAGCGCGCACCACGCCGTCGAGCATCGTGCGCAGGCGCTCGATGCGCCCGGCCGCGAGCGCCGGATCGATTTCCGCGCGCAGGAACGCGAGCTTCATGCGGAGGATGACGGCGGGCAGCAGCGTCGCGAGCCGCGAGCGCTCCCCGGCTCCCGAGCGCGGGATCAGCACCCACAGCATGTCGTCGACGAGCCGCAGGTCCTGCGCCCATTCCTCCGAGGCCTCGCCCATCTCGACGTAGTCGCGCACCATCACGTCGCGCCAGCACTCGTACAGGAACGCGGTGGCCGCATCCGAGGCCTGCACGGCGCCCGCCCGATGCGCGATCGCGAGGCTCGCTTCGCGCAGCGCGGCGAAGCGCTTCTCGCGCTCGCGCAGCGCCTGCACCTCGGGGTCGGCCGCGAGCGAGGCCTCGTGGTGCCGCTCGATCGCACCGGCGAGACGCTCGACCTCGCGGATGAGAGCGTCGGGGTCGTCGTCGCCCGCGTCGACGATGTTCTGCACCGAGGCGGCGATCCATTCCTCCGGCGTGCAGTCGTCGACCAGCACGGCGGGATCGCAGGCTCCGAGCTCGGCGATGACGTCGATCAGGTGGCGGATCGCGTGCGCGGGTTCGGTGAAGAACGAGTGGTCGCGCAGGATCGCCTTGAGGACCGGGACCTGCAGCCGTCCTACCTGCGCCTTGGCCGCATCCGAGAGGCGCGCGTCCGCGAACAGCCGGTCGAAGAGCGCGGCCACCACGTCGGCGACGATCGCATCGTGCGGCGTCAGCGTTTCGCCCAGGGCGCGCTTGGCGCGATGGATCTCCTCGGACGGCGGGAAGATGCCGGATCGCTCGAGGTCTTCCACCGACATCGCCGGCAGGCGCGCTTCGAGCGTGCGGAGCGCCGCGAGGAGCTCGGGACGCACCTGCACGGTGACCATCCCGGGAGCGGGAGCGGGCGCGGCCGATGGCGGCGCGGCGCGCGCAGCGACCGCCTCGCGCGATCCGGCCGCGGCGAACAAGCGCTCGAGCGGCGAAGGCGCGGCGGCGCCGCCGGCCGCTGCCGCGATGGCGACGCCCGCGACGGAGCTTCCCGCGCGCAGGCCGTGAATCCCGCGCGCGGCGACCGCGCTCGCGCCCGCGGCCGGCGAGCCCCTCATCGGCGCGTGCGTCACGACGCCGTAGGTGCGCTTGAAATCCGGCAGCACGCCGCGTCCGATGAGCAGCCGGTTCGCGCGCTGGTAGACCCCGCGGATGAGGTCGAGCATCGTAGGGCCGAATGCGGCGAAGGCGGCGAGCCTCGTCGAGGCGTCCGCCTCGAGCGCGGCGAATGCATCGTAGAGCCCGCGCGCGAAGATGCGCGGGAAGGCGGGATTGCGCTCGTCCGAAAGCGTCTCGACGTGCATCAGCGAGGCGAGCCGCTGGGTGAGCGTGAAGAGCTCCTCGCCCAGCTGGTCGCGCAGGCGCTTCGTCGCGTTGCCGATGGCGATCTCCTCGGCCACCTGGTCGTCGGCCACCAGCGACAGCGTATCGAGCGAGAAACGCGCCGTCTTGCCGAACACGTCCTCGCCCGGCACGAGCTTCGCATCGTAGCGCCTGGCCACCTCGCGCGCGACGACGGGAGCGAGCGTCGCGCGGGCGGCGTTCAGCATCGCGATGGCGCCCCGCAGCGGCGCCGATTGCTCGCGCTGCCGGGTGCCCGCGAGCTGCTGCTCGAGAACCTCGACCACCTGCGGCACCCGCTCCGCGATCTCGTCGGCGAAGGGGCCGGCGAGGGCGTCCCGGACCTCGGTGAGGATCGTCGGGCCGGCGGAGGAGATCATGGGTTCGCTCATGGGCGCTTCAGGGGGCGGCTATCAGTTTAGGGCAATATATCGGCCGCGTCCTCGCATCGAACCGACCTTGTCCAGCGCCTCCGCCACCGCCCCTGCCGCCTTTCGCCGCGACGCCACCGTCATCTCGCTCGTCGGATTCGCCCACGGCACCTCGCACTTCTTCCATTTCGTGCTGCCGCCGCTCTTCCCGTGGCTCATGCGCGATTTCGGCCTCTCGTTCACCGAGGTCGGATCGGCGATGACCGTGTTCTTCGTCGTGTCGGGCGTGGGCCAGGCGCTCGCCGGCTTCGTCGTGGATCGATTCGGCGCCCTGCGCGTGCTGTGCGGCGGCGTGGCGCTGCTGAGCGCCGGCGGCCTCGCGCTCGCGCTCGCGCGGAGCTTCCCGATGGTGCTCGCCGCCGCCGCGATCGCGGGGCTCGGGAATTGCGTGTTCCATCCGGCCGACTACACGATCCTCAACCGCCGCGTCTCGGCGGCGCGGCTGGGCCACGCGTTCTCGGTGCATGGGCTCACTGGGAGCCTCGGATGGGCGCTGGCGCCGGTCTACGTGGTGGCGCTCGCGCAGGCGTTCGGCTGGCGCGCGGGGGCCGTGGGCGCCGCGGTGGTGGGCGTGCTCGCGCTCGGCTTTCTCTTCGCGAACCGTGCGCTCCTCGACGACACGGAGCTCCACGCGCCCGCGCCGCCCCGGCGCGGCGGCGGCGGCTCCTTCGGCTTCCTCGGCGTGGGCATCGTCTGGATGTGCTTCGCGTTCTTCCTCGTCTCGGTGATGGCGTTCGGGGGGCTGCAGAACTTCGCGCCGCCGGTGCTCGCCCGTGCCTACGGCGTTTCGTTCCCGGTCGCGACCTCGGGACTCACCGCCTACCTTTTCGGCAGCGCCGCCGGCATCGGCGCGGGCGGCTTCTTCGCGTCGAAGGGCGAGCACCAGGAGCGCCTCATCGCGGCGGCCCTGTGCGCCGCGGCGCTCTGCTCGATCGCGCTCGCCTCGGGTGCGGTGCCGCGCTGGAGCCTCATCGCGCTGATGGGCATGATGGGCTTCGGCGTGGGCTTCTCCGGCCCGTCGCGCGACATCCTCGTGCGCCGCGCCGCGACCGGCTCCTTCGGCTCGGCGGCGTATGGGCGCGTCTACGGCTTCGTCTACTCGGGCGTCGACACCGGCCTCGCCGTCGCGCCGCTCGTGTTCGGCGTGTTCATGGATGCCGGACGCTACACCGCCGTGCTGTGGGGCGTGGCGGCGCTGCAGTGCCTCGCGATCTTCGCCGCCCTGGGCGTGGGCTTGCGCTCACGGAAGTAGCTCTCCCTCGCCCTTGGAAGAGGGCACGCGAGAGGCCCGGACGACGGCTTCCGTCGCGATCGCCGTGGGAGCCGCTCTCCGCGAGGGCGATGCGGCGAATCTTCCCTCGAGGAACGGCCGCTCCACATAACGCCACGAGATCCAGGCGACGGCGAACGCCGCGGCGAGATAGGCCGGCAACGCGAGCCAGCCACGCACGCCGCGCGCGTACGCGTCCCAGGCGAGCAGCAGCGGCAGGTGGTAGAGATACATCGAGTAGCTCCACCGCCCGGTCACGGCGAGCGGCCCCGCGCCGAGGATGCGCTGGAGGACTCCGCGTTTCCCGCCGACCGCGGCCCGGAGCAGCATCGCGAGCGCGAGCATCGGCACCATGCGGCCGTGTTCCGCGCCGGGAATCGGAATGTGTCCGGTGATCGCGAGCGCCAGCACGGCGAGGGCGAGGAGCGCGAGCCCGTTTGCTGCGCTCGCCGTGGCTCGCTGCGAATCGCGCCGCCGCATCCACGCCCCCGCCAACGCGATGCCGAGGCCGAGGTGGCCGGCGAAGGCCGGCAGCTGGATCGCGAGCACCTCGCGCACCGTGGCCTCGCTCCAGCCCCAATGCGCGCCCCACGCGAGCTCCGCGGCGACCCACGGCCGCAGGTCGTGCGCGGCGGCCCACTGCCAGGCGAGCGCGAGCCCGAACGCCGCGGCGAGCGATCGCCATGGGGCACGCACGAAGCACGGCATCACGAGCGGCAGGACGAGGTAGAACTGCGCTTCCACCGCAAGGGTCCAGAGCGCACCGTTGGCGCCGAGGGAGCCGCTGGTGAGCGGCGAGCTGTTCTGCAGGAAGAGCGCATGCGCCGCCGCGTTCCACAGGTCCACGTAGACGTCGCTGCGCCAGTACTTGCGCCCGTGCAGGAGCGGCAGCACCAGGGCGAAGAGGAATACGAGCTGCAGGTAGTACGCGGGCACGATGCGGCGCACGCGGCGCGCGTAGAAGCGCGGCACCGAGGGCGGCGCGATGCCGGCGCGCGCATGGACGAACCACGGCGCGGCGAGCAGAAAGCCCGAGATGAGGAAGAAGAGGTCCACTCCGAGGTAGCCGCTGCGCGCGAGCGTATCCACCAGCGGGGCGCGCGCGAGCGCCTCGATCCAGGGATCGCGAATGCCGGCGAGCGAGCGGACGACGACGTAGTGGAACGCGACGACCCAGAGCACCGCGACGCCGCGCAATCCGTCGATCGCCGGGATGGTGCCGATCTCCGTGCGCACGCCCTCGCGCATCAGAACGGCACCCGCGCGTCGTAGCCGGTGAGCTCGAGGTATCCGCGCCCGCCGGACGCTCCCTCGCCCGCGATGCGCACCGCGCCTTCCCAATACAGCGTGCCGGTGCTTTCGCGCGCGTCGAGCTCCTGGTCGTCCATCAGGGGATCGAGGGTCCAGCGCCGCTCGCCCACCTGCACCGTCATCGCGACGGGATAGTCGATCCCGGTGCGCGGCGATTTCCAGCTTCGCCGCGGAATGAAGCGCACGGCGTCGCCGCCATAGGAGACCGGCGCGCCGCCCTTCGCGCGCCACGTGGCCTGGGACCATACGACGGAGCCGTCCTTGCCGCGCATGCGAAACGCCATGAGCGCGGAGCCGTCGTCGAGGTTCGCGCCGAGCCAGTCCCATCCCACCGCTTCAGGCGCCAGGTACTCGCTCGACCATTCGTGATCGAGCCATGCGATGCCGGTCACCGACCGCGCGCCCGAGCCGGTGCGCACCGTGCCGGTCACGCGAAGCTGCGGCTCGCTGTAGTAGTAGCTCGCCTGCGAGGCGAGCGGCCCCTTGCGGCTGAAGCCGCGGTCGCCTTCGAGCAGCACCGGCTCGCTCGGGCGCGCTTCCAGGTCGAGCGCGAAGTCCTCGCCGGCGATGCGCGTCCGGTACACGCTCGATTGCCGCGTGAGCGACCAATCGTCGATGCGCACGTCGGTGTCGGCGAGCCGCGCGAACACGAGATCGTCGTAGGCGCGTGCGGAGCGCTGGTCGTGCAGCAGCCGCCCGCGCGCGGGATCGGCGAGGGCCGCGTGGGCGAAGAGGAGCTGCGCCGGGCTGAAGCGGCTGGGATTGCCCTCGGCCTCGGGATTGCGCACGCGGAAGAACGTCACCTGGAAGCCGAGCGGCCCCTGGTCGCTCTCGAGGTTGCCGGTGAGATACCACCACTCGATGCGATATCCCGGGTGCGAGCCGAAGTCGCGCGGGAACGCGAGCATCGTTCCGCGCAGCACCGGATCGAACGTGGCGGCCGACGCGGCCGACGCGGCCGACGCGGCCATCGCGACGAGGGCGAGGAGGGCCCTCACGCGCCTACGCATCGTCCTTCACCGCGGCGACCGCCTCGCGCCGCACCGCCGCGGCGCCGCTCGCGCGCGCGCCGGCCGCGCAGAGGAGCACGATCGCCGCCATGAGGGCCGCGAGCGCTCCCCACGGCCAGTGCAGCTCGACGCTCCAGTGGAACGACTGGCGATTGACGACGCGCACCAGCACGAAGCTGATGAGGATGCCGGAAGCGAGCCCGATGGCGGCACCCAGCGCGCCCGCCGCGGCACCCTCGAGCGCGAGGAGCCGCAGGATCTCGCGCCGGGTGAGGCCGAGGAAGCGCAGCACGCCGAACTCGCGCCGGCGCGACCAGGCGAGCGCGGCGAAGCTCGAGGTGACCCCGGCGAGCCCGATCGCCACGGCGATCGCCTCGAGCGCATAGGTGACGGCGAACGTGCGGTCGAAGGTCTCGAGCGAGCGGCGGCGGAGATTGCTCGCATCCTCGAAGGCGAGGCCGCGCGCCGCCGGAAGCGCCGCGCGGATCGCCGCTTCCGCCCGCTCCACGTCCACTCCCGGTGCCAGGTGCAGCGCGAGGTCGTTCGCCTTCGTATCGCCGGTGATGCGCCGGTAGTCGTCGAGCGGGATCACCACCGCGCCCCAGGTGCGGGCGTAATCGCGGATCACCGCCGCGACGCGCAGCGCCGTCGCATGCCCCGCGATCGCGAGCACGATGCGATCGCCGGGCTTCCAGCCTTCGAGGTCGCGTGCGGCTTCCGAGATCCACACCGGCGGCTCGGCTCCGGGCGGCGGCATCGCGCGCGGCTCGGCCTGGTAGCCGGCGAGGATACGCGCGTCGATCGGCCGCGCGATGAGCGAGAGCGGCTCGCGCGCGGGATCGAGCACCAGGCGGTCGTAGCGCAGCGCTTCGGCGCTCTTCACCTCCGGCAGCCGCTCGATGCGGCGTTGCTCGTCGAGCGTCAGGTAGCCGGTGTCGCCGCCCGCGGCGGTGCGCACGTAGAGATCGGCGCCGATGATCCCGCCGAGCCAGTCCTCGAGGGATACGCGAAACGAGAACACCAGGATCGCCATCGCGACGCACAGCGAGGCGCTCACGACGATCCCCGCCACGCTCGCCGCGAGATGGCCCGGAAGGTCGCGCACCTGCGCGAGCGCGAGCGCGGCGAGCGGCGACTTTTCCGGCGCGGCGTGACGCAGCACCGCGCGGCAGATCGGCGCCACCGCCAGCACGGCCGCCGCGAGCCATGCGCCGATCGCGGCGTATCCACCGAGCGGCAATCCTTCGAGCGCAGGCGCGAGGAGGAGCGGCACGCCGACGATCGCGCACGCGGCGGCAAGGCGGATCGAGCCGGGCGCGACCGAGACGTCGATCGCGCGATCGCGCAGCGCATCGGCCACCGGGATGCGTCCCACCGCGGAGGCGACGCGCAGCGCCGCGGCCACGCAGAGCGCGACCGCGAGGAGCGCGATGGCACCGAGCGCGCGCGCGTCCGGGGCGAACGGCACGCCAGCGCCGCTGAAGTAGCCCGCGCCCAGGTCCGCGCCGATGCGGGCAAGCAGGAAGCGGCTCGCCGCGATGCCGATGGCGGTGCCGAGCGCCGCGCCGGCCGCGCCGAGGAGCGCGCCCTCCACGGCGAGCTCGGCGGCGAGACCGCGCCGCGTCACGCCGAGGGCGCGCAGCAGCGCGAATTCCTGGCGCCGGCGCGCGGCCTGCAGCGCGAGCGTGGAGAACACGAGGAAGGCGCCGGTGGCGAGCGCCACCAGCGCGAGCGCGTCGAGGTTCACGCGATACGCGCGCGAGATCGCCGCCGCGCGGCGCGAGGGCGAATCGGGCTCGGCCGCCACCACCCCGGGCGGAAGGATCGCGCCGAGCTCGCGGCGCACGTCCGCCACGCTCGCATCGCGCCTGAGCCTCAGGTCGATGCGCGAGAGGCGCCCCACGCGCGCGAACGCCTGCTGCGCGGCCGCGATGTCGATCACGGCAAGGTCGCCGGCCTGGCGCAATCCCTCGAGGATTCCGGCCACGCGGAAGTCGTGCTCGCGGCTTCCCGCGACCAGGCCGAGCTTCGCGCCCTTGCCGAGCCCGAGGCGCGCGGCGGCGGCGGGCGAAAGCCAGGCGCTGCGCTCGTCGAGCAGCGCGGCCGCCTCCGGAAGCGCCGCGGCCTCGTTGCGCGCGACGAACGCGGGCTGCAGCCGCATCTCGCGCAGCGGATCGATGCCGAGCACGCGCACCGACTCGTCGCCGCTCCCGGCGATCGGCGCCTGCACCTCGACGACGGGGCTCGCCACCGCGATGCCGGGAAGCTTCGCGACGCGCGCGAAGATGCGTTCGTCGAAGCCGTCGAGCGGCCCGCGCACCTCGAGGTCGGCGGCGCCGGCGAGCGCGCGCGTGGAGCGGTCCACCTCGGCGAGCGCGGAGGTGTGCACGGTATGCACCGCCCCCGCGAGCGCGACGCCGAGCGCGATGGAGAGGATCGTCAGGGCGAGGCGCACGCGGTTCGCGGCGAGCGTGCCCCGCAGGAGCATCGCCATCGTGAGCGGATTCACGCTACACGCTCCAGGCACCCGTGCGACAGCCGCAGCACGCGATCGGCGCGCGCGGCGGCGACCGCGGAGTGCGTGACCATCAACGCCGCCGCGCCCGATCGCCGCACCGCATCGCCCAGGCATGCGAGGACCGCTTCGGCATTCGCCTCGTCGAGGTTGCCGGTGGGCTCGTCGGCGAGGACCAGCGCGGGACGGTGCACGAGCGCGCGCGCGATCGCCGCGCGCTGCATCTCGCCGCCGGAGAGCGAGCCGGGCCGCCGCGGCTCCATGCCCGCGAGCCCGACCGCGGCGAGCGCCCCGGCGACGCGCGCATCGCGTTCGCGCGCGGGAACGCCGAGGAGCGCGAGCGGAAGCCCGACGTTCCCCGCGACGCTGAGATAGGGCAGGAGGTGGAAGGCCTGGAAGACGAAGCCCACGGCGCGGCGGCGCCACAGGGCGAGCGACTCGTCGTCGCCGTAATCGAGCGGCTTCGAATCGACGCGCACCTCGCCGGCGTCGGGGCGGTCGAGGCCGGCCACGATGTTGAGGAGCGTGGACTTGCCCGAGCCCGACTCGCCCACGATCGCGCACCACTCGCCCGGCGCGATCGCGAGGCTCACGCCGGCGAGGAGCGGCGCTCCCGGGCCGAAGCGCTTCTCGAGCGCGCGCACCTCGAGCATGCGCGGCGCCGGCTCAGAGCCAGGCGACGACCCCGAGGACGGCGCCGGCGAACGCGCTCACCGCTGCGCCCCCCAGCAGCCAGCGCTTCTGCGTGAGCACGGTGATGGAGGCGAGCGCGATCGCGATCTGCAGCAGCGTCATCGAGATCGAGAGGTAGTGGTGCGGATGCAGGGCCTGCTCGCTCCTCTCGTTGAACTGCTTCGCCTGCGCCTCCAGGGAGCGCGCTTCCTTCTCGATGTCCTTCTCTTCGCCGGCGTAGCGCTGCGCTTCCTTGCGATAGGCGTCCGCCTTCGCCGGGTCGGCGCTCAACGAGACGGCCAGCTCGGCGAGGTTCTGCTTCATGCTCTTCGCCTGGTAGTAGTTCCACTGGTCGGAGGCCTCGGCGCGCTTGAGCACCGCCTCGTTCTTGTAGAGCATCGCCTTGTTCTGCGTGTCGCCGCCGAAGAAGCTCACGATCGCGCCGACCGTGGCGAGGACCGCCGTGAAGATCGCGATCTGCTGCGCGAGCCCGCCCTGGTGCGCCGCGTGCTCCACGGCGTGATCGTGCGCGCCGTGCACGTGGATTCCGTGACCCGACATTCTGGATGTGTCTCCGTTGTCTGCCGTTTGGTTGCCGATGCGCATGGTGTTGAGCGGCGGCTTCGCCGTGCGCTCCAACACCGTTCCCGCTGCTCGCTACCGCGCTACTGCCCGCTGATGTAGTGCTCCAGCTGCTCGATGGTGAAATCCTGGTCGGCGATGATGTCGCTCACGATGTCGCGGATCGACACCATCCCGATCACGCGCCCTTCCTCGACCACCGGCAGGTGGCGGATCTGCTTTTCCACCATGAGCGCCATGCACTCGCGCTCCTTGGTGCGCGGGCTCACGCACACCACGTTCGGCGTCATGATCTCCTCGACCCGCGTGGTGTTCGACGCCCGTCCCTGCAGGATCACCTTGCGCGTGTAGTCGCGCTCGGAGAGGATGCCGACCAGGCGGCTGCCGGTCATCACGATCGCCGCGCCCACGTCCTCGCGGGCGAGCACCTTGATCGCTTCGAGCACCGTCATCTCGGGCGGCACGGAAACGACGCGGGCGGGCTTGGCCTTCAGCAGCTCGGCTACGGTCTTCATGGCGAGCCTCCTTCACGGGTCACATGTTGGGGTAGTCGGGGCCTCCGCCGCCTTCCGGCACCACCCATTCGATGTTCTGCGTCGGATCCTTGATGTCGCAGGTCTTGCAGTGGACGCAATTCGCCGCGTTGATCTGCAACCGCGTCGCGCCCGCTTCGTTCACGAATTCGTACACCCCTGCGGGACAGTAGCGCGACTCGGGCCCTGCGTAAACGGGAAGGTTCACCGAGGTCGGGATGGCGGGGTCCTTCAGGCGCAGGTGCACCGGCTGGTCCTCCTCGTGGTGGGTGTTCGAGACGAACACCGAGGAGAGCCGGTCGAAGGTGAGCACGCCGTCGGGCTTCGGATAGTCGATCGGCACGGCGCGTTCCTTCGACACCAAAGTTTCGTGGTCGGCGTGCGCGTGGTGAAGCGTCCACGGTGCGCGCCCGCGGAACACGACCTGGTCGATGCCGACCATGAGCGAGCCCGTGTAGAGCCCCTTCGACATCCACGGCTTGAAGTTGCGCGCGCGATGCAGCTCCTCGTGCAGCCAGCTCGCCTCGAAGGCCTGCGGGTAGGCGGCGAGCTCGTCGTGCTCGCGCCCCGCGCCGAGCGCCTCGAACGTCGCCTGCGCGGCGAGCATGCCCGACTTGATCGCGGCGTGCGTTCCCTTGATGCGCGAGGCGTTGAGGAAGCCCGCATCGTCGCCCACCAGGGCGCCCCCGGGGAACACCAGCCTGGGGAGCGATTGCAGGCCGCCCGCGGCGATCGCGCGCGCGCCGTACGAGATGCGCCTTGCGCCCTCGAAGGAGCCGCGGATCGCCGGATGCGTCTTGTAGCGCTGGAATTCGTCGAACGGGCTCAGGTACGGATTCGAGTAGCCGAGTCCCACGACGAATCCGACCGCGACCTGGCGCGCCTCCATGTGGTAGAGGAACGACCCGCCGTAGGTTTCGGAATCGAGCGGCCAGCCCGCGGTGTGGATGACGAGGCCCGGCACGTGCTTCTCCGGCGCCACTTCCCACAGCTCCTTCACGCCGATGCCGTAGACCTGCGGATCGCGTCCCTCGCGCAACCGGTAGCGCGCCTGCAGGCGCTTGCCGAGGTGCCCGCGCGCGCCCTCGGCGAACAGCGTGTACTTCGCGTGCAGCTCGATGCCGGGCTGGTAGCGCGCGGTGCGCTCGCCGTTGCGGCCGATGCCCATGTCGCCGGTCGCCACGCCGCGAACCTTGCCGTCCTCGGTGAACAGGACCTCCGCCGCGGCGAAGCCCGCGTAGATCTCGACGCCGAGCGCCTCGGCCTGCTGCCCGAGCCAGCGGCACACATTGCCGAGGCTCGCGATGTAGTTGCCCTCGTTGCGGAAGCATGCGGGCAACAGCGCATGCGGCACCTTCCAGGCACCGTCCTGCGTGAGGAAGAGGAAGCGGTCCTCGGTGACCGGCTGGTTGAGCGGCGCGCCGTGCGATTTCCAATCCGGGAAGAGCTCGGCGAGCGCGATGGGATCGATCACCGCGCCCGACAGGATGTGCGCTCCGACCTCCGAGCCCTTCTCGAGCACGCAAACCGACGCTTCTTTCCCGGAAGCCGCGGCGAGCTGCTTCAGCCGGATCGCGGCGGCGAGGCCGGAGGGACCGGCGCCCACGACGACCACGTCGTAGGCCATCGATTCGCGTTCGGGCATGGGGCGGGAAGTTTCGCCGGGCGGCGAGGGGTCGCAGTCGGTCGAGGAATGATAGCAAAGCGAAGTCCGATTCCCGGCAGGTCGCCTGTCCCCATTGTGACGCCACCCGTTGCGTCGCGCCCGAGTGCGCCGGATCCAGTCGAACGCCTAACGGTCGCCTTCGAGGATCGCGAATTGCGCGGGTACCCGCGCATAGAACATGCGTACCTTCGCGGCGGCGATCATGCCGAGCAATGTTTCCGCTTCGGCGTCCGTCACGATGAACTCGACCTCCACCGTGAGGTCGCCCGCCAGCTCGAAGAACTTGGCCTCGTGCATCACGCCGTGGCGGCCGAAACCGGCCATCGCCTTGAATGCGGTGCCGCCGTGGATGCCGAGCTTCTTCGCCTCCCCGAGGAGCCACTCGTACAGCAGGATGCCGTTCACCCTTTGCTTCTCGTGCGTGTAGAAGCGCAGGAATTGTCCGTTCATGGGATCCTCCCGCCGAACGCGACCTGCGCGAGCGCGAAGCCGGCGAGCGTGAGGGCGACCGAGCCGATCACGTGCGCCGCCACGATCGCCGCGGACCAGGCGAGCTCGCCGCGCGTGAGCAGGATCGCCGTCTCGGCCGAGAACGTCGAGAACGTGGTGAGGCCGCCGAGGAAACCGGTCGCCACGAAGAGCCGGAACTCCGGCGCCAACGCCTGGTAGTGGTCGAACATCGCCATCGCGACGCCCATCACGAAGCCGCCGAGCAGGTTGGCGGCCAGCGTGCCGAGCGGCAGCGTGGGGAAGATCGGATTGAGGAGGGCGCCCAGCGCCCATCGCAGCCACGCGCCGAGCGCCGCTCCCACTCCCACCGCCGCGAACGATTGCGTCGTCATCGCTTCTCCGCTGACTGCATCGACCAACGATTCAACACCGCGCGCGCCTCGAGGGCGATCTCCCCGGCGATGAGGCCCGCCGGACCCACGCCGCGCGCGACGCAGGCATCGGCCGCCGCGCCGTGCAGGCAGACGCCATATTGCAGGGCGTGGGTCGCTTCCAGGCCCTGCGCGAGCAAGGCGCCGATGATACCGGCGAGCACGTCGCCGCTTCCGGCGGTCGCGAGGCCGGGGTTCCCGGTCGTGTTCACCGACCAGGTGCCGTCGGGAAACGCGCAGAGGCTGCCCGCGCCCTTGAGCACCACGCACGCACGGAAGCGTCGGGCGATCCCGAGCGCGGCCGCGAGGCGATCCTGCTGCACGCTCGCGGTGTCGCTCGCGAGGAGGCGCGCGGCCTCGGCGGGATGGGGCGTGAGGATCGTGGGCGCCTTGCGCTCTTCGCGCAGCGCGCGTTGCAGCGTCTCGTTTCCCGCGATCGCGTTGAGCGCGTCCGCGTCGAGCACCAGCGGCTTCGGGAGCGCGATGAGCGTGGGCAGGATCGTGCGCTCGAATTCCGATGGCGCATCGGGCGCGCGCGAGCGCCCCGCGCCGGGACCGGCGACGAACACGTCCGCGCCGAGCGTATCCGCGTAGCCGCGCAGCATCAGCTCCGGATGCACGATGTCCACGGTCGGCGCGTCCGAGCCGAGCAGCGCGACGAAGACGCGGCCGGCACCGGCGAGGAGGCCGGCACGCCCGGCGAGGAGCGCCGCGCCCACCATGCCGCGATCGCCGCCGATCACGGCGAGCGTGCCGAAATCGCCCTTGTGCGAAGCGAGCCGGCGGCGCGGGAGCCAGGGAGCCGCGTCGCGCGGCCCCAGCAGCACGCCGTGCGCGGCACGCGCGGCCTCCTCGCCGCAGCCGAGCGGGTCGAGCTCGATCGCGCCGCAGTGGTCGGGGCCTTCGAGCGTGTGCAGCCCGAGCTTGTGCGCGATGAAGGTGAGGGTGGAGGTCGCGTTCACCGCCGCACCGCGCACGCGCCCGGTCGCGCTGTCCAGGCCGCTCGGAACGTCGATCGCGAGGATCGGCGCCCGGCATCCGTTCATGCGATCGATGAGCGCGCGCAAGTCGCCTTCGACCTCGCGCCCGAGACCGACGCCGAGCAGGCCGTCCACCACCAACGCGAGCCTAGAGGGGGCGGGCCAATCGCGCACGACCGTGCCGCCATTCGACTCGAAGCGTTCGCGGGCCTCGCGCGCCTCGCTCGCCCTGGGCGGCGCGCTCGCCGCGTCCAGCACGACGATGCGATGGAATCCTTCGCGCAGCGCTTCGGCCGCGACCCACGCGTCGCCGCCGTTGTTGCCCGGGCCGGCGACGACCAGGATCGTGTCGCCGGTGTCCGAGGCGAGGCGCCGCGCGGCTTCGGCCACTGCGTGGCCGGCGAGCCGCATGAGGCTCGGCATTCCGGCGCGCGCGTGGCTCGCCTCGATGGCGCGCAGCTCTTCCAGCGCGAGGATCGGGGCGGGCCCCACGGCGCGCGCTCAGGCCCAGGCGGCCGCGGCCGCGCTGCTCGCCGTCGCGTCGGGCGCGAGCACCGTGTCGACCGCCTCGGGAAGCGTGCCCGGATAGTCACGGCTGTAGTGCAGCCCGCGGCTTTCGTGGCGCGCGAGCGCGGAGCGCACGATGAGCTCCGCGGTGAGGACGAGGTTGCGCAGCTCGATGAGGTCGTTGGAGACGCGGAAGTTCGCGTAGAACTCGTGGATCTCCTCCTGCAGGAGCTGGATGCGGTGGCGCGCGCGCTCGAGGCGCTTCGTGGTGCGCACGATGCCGACGTAGTTCCACATCGTGCGGCGCAACTCGTCCCAGTTGTGCGAGATCACCACCTCCTCGTCCGCGTCCGTGACACGGCTCTCGTCCCATGCGGGGAGCGCCGGGACGGCGGCGACGGGTTGCGCGAGGATGTCCGCCGCGGCCGACTCGGAGAACACGAGGCATTCGAGCAGCGAGTTCGAAGCGAGCCGGTTCGCGCCGTGCAGCCCGGTGCACGCCACTTCGCCGAGCGCATAGAGATGCGCGACGCTGGTGCGGCCGCGAAGGTCCGTCACCAGCCCGCCGCACGTGTAGTGGGCCGCGGGCACGACCGGGATCGGCTCCTTGGTCATGTCGATGCCGTACTCGAGGCAGCGCGCGTAGATGTTGGGGAAATGCGCCTGGATGAACGCCGCTCCCTTGTGGGTGATGTCGAGGTAGACGCAGTCGATGCCGTGCTTCTTGATCTCGAAGTCGATCGCGCGCGCGACGATGTCGCGCGGTGCGAGCTCCGCGCGCGGGTCGTGGCGCGGCATGAAGCGCTCGCCGTCGGGAAGCTGGAGGATGCCGCCCTCGCCGCGCACCGCCTCGGAGATGAGGAACGATTTCGCGTGCGGATGGTAGAGGCAGGTGGGATGGAACTGGATGAACTCCATGTTCGCCACGGTCGCGCCGGCGCGCCATCCCATCGCGAGCCCGTCGCCGGTTGCGGTGTCCGGGTTGGTCGTATAGAGATAGACCTTTCCGGTGCCGCCGGTGGCGAGGATGGTGAAGCGCGCCCCGAACGTCTCGACATGGCCGGAGCGGATGTCGAGCACGTAGGCGCCGAGCACGCGGTTCGCGCCGGGAATGCCGAGCTTGCGGGAGGGGACGAGGTCGACCGCGATGTGCCACTCGAGCACGTCGATGTTCGGGTGCGTCTTCACCTGTCCCACCAGCGTCTTCTGCACCGCGCGGCCGGTCGCGTCCGCCGCGTGGACGATGCGCCGGTGGCTGTGGCCGCCCTCGCGCGTGAGGTGCAGCTCCTCGCGCCTTTGGTCGTCGCGCGTGAACGGCACGCCCTGGGTGACGAGCCACTCGACCGAGCGGCGGCCGCGCTCCACCACGAAGCGCACCGCATCCTCGTGGCAGAGCCCCGCGCCGGCGACGACCGTGTCGCGGATGTGGTCCTCCACCGAGTCGGAATTTTCCATCACGGCGGCGATCCCGCCCTGCGCCCAGGCCGAGGCACCGTCGAGCAGCTCGTGCTTGGTGACGAGGGCGACCTTGCAGCGCTCGGCGAGCCGGAGGGCGGCGGACATGCCGGCCAGACCACTGCCGATCACCAGGACGTCGTAGTTTTTCAACGCGGGGAGGTCAGAATGGGGGGGTCGGGGTTCGCGCTTTTTGTGGGGAAAAGCCCTACAAGCTCAGGAACTATTTTCCTACGCCCCTGTCTTGAGACCAATGTCCCGGAAATGCGCGCCAAAGGAATGAAAAATTTGAGCTTTATAATACCCCAGGAGGTGAAGAAGCCCTTCGTGGCGCCGCTTCCGCAATCGGGTCTTGCGGGCGGGGCCGCTCCCGCGAGAACAACCACACCAGGCCGAATGAGCGACAGGGAAGTCGACCAGCAGCTGGTCGAGCGCGCGCAAAGAGGGGAAAAGCAGGCCTTCGAGCTCCTGGTGCTCAAGTACCAGCGCAAGCTCGAGCGGCTGCTCTCCCGCGTGATCCGCGATCCGGCCGAGATCGAGGACGTCGCGCAGGAAGCGTTCATCAAGGCCTATCGCGCGCTTCCCAACTTCCGCGGCGACAGCGCTTTCTATACCTGGCTCTACCGCATCGGCATCAACACCGCGAAGAACTACCTCATCGCGCTGGGGCGCCGCGCGCCCACGTCGACCGAGTTCGACAGCGAGGAGGCGGAAGGCTTCGAGGATGCGGCGGGGCTGAGGGACATCAACACGCCGGAGAGCGAGCTCGCGAGCAAGCAGATCGCGCAGACGGTGAACGACGCGATCGGCGCGCTTCCCGAGGAGCTGCGCACCGCGATCACGCTGCGCGAGCTGGACGGCCTCTCCTACGAGGAGATCGCGCAGATCATGAATTGCCCGATCGGAACCGTCCGGTCGAGGATCTTCCGGGCGCGCGAGGCGGTGGCGGAGAAGCTGCGGCCGCAGCTCGGGACGAGCAAGGACAAACGCTGGTAATAACGATATACCCGGGGCAGCAACCCCAAGAGCGGATCAGGCCTGCACCGAAGAGTGAGGCCCTAGTGAACAGGAGCAGGAAATGACACAGGATATCTCCTCGCTGATGGATGGCGAGCTGGAAGGCCGCGAGGCCGACGCCGCGCTGCGGGCTTGTTGCGGCGACGAGGACCGGAAGCGCACCTGGTACCTCTACCACGCGATCGGGGCAGCGATGCGCGGGCAGGCGCCCGCCACGCTCGACATGCCGGCGAACGTGTTCGAGAAGCTGCGCGCCCAGCCCACGGTGCTCGCGCCGCGCACGCGCGTGCGCGCGGCCACGGTCACGCGCGTCGCGCTCGCGGCCGCCGCTTCGGTGGCGACCGTGGGCGTGGTCGGGTGGCTCGGCTCGCAGGGCGGCAATCCCGAACCGGTGCCGGTTCCGATCGTCGCCACGAAGACGCCGGAGCAATCGATCCAGCCCGTCGCGAGCACGACGACCATCGTGCCCGCCCCGGCGGTGAGCGTGCAGGAGTACCTCGTCGCGCACCGCCAGGTTCCGTCGCCCGACCTCTATCGTCCCGTCACCAATACCGCGCCGGCCGCCGTGGCGCGATGAGGAAGGGTTCGGTCCTCGCAGGCGGGCGGCGCTGGCTGCCCGTCCTCGTGCTGGGCGCCGCTTGCGGCGCCCACGCGGGACCGCCTTCGGACGCGCTCGGCTGGCTGCAGCGGGCGATGGAGGCCGCGCGCAAGGCCTCGTATTCGGGCACGTTCGTGCACACGAACGGCGACCGCATCTCGACCATCCGCATCACGCACCTCAACACGAACGGCGACGAGCACGAGCGCATCGAGGCGCTCGACGGGCCGACCTACGAGATCGTGCGGCGCAACGACGAGATGTTCTGCTATTACCCCGACGCGAAGACCGTGCGCCTCGACCGCCGGGTGAACGCGCGGTTCTTTCCTTCGCTCTTCCGCGCGCCCGCGGAGGTCATCGCGCAAAGCTACGACGTGAAGCTGGGCGGCCTCGAGCACGTGCTGGGCTACGACTGCCGCTGGATCGTGCTCGAGCCGCACGACGGCATGCGCTTCCCCGAGCGCCTGTGCTCGGAGACCGGCACCGGGCTCGTGGTGCGCGCGAGGACGCTCGGCCTGCAGGGGCAGGTGATCGAGCAGTACACGTTCGCCGACCTCAAGCTCGGCTCCCACGTGCCGCGCGGCGACGTGAAGTCGATCTTCGAGGCGCGCGTGAAGCAGTGGATCACCGACTCCCAGCCGCGCGAGGAGGCGAAGGGCGTCGACACCGGCTGGTCGGTGGACAAGCTTCCCGCCGGCTTCCGCAAGATGACCGAGCTGCGCCGCACGCTTCCCGGCCGGCCGCATCCGGTCTCGCAGCTCATCTACAGCGACGGGCTCGCGAGCCTCTCGGTCTTCATCGAGCCGAACGGCGCGCCCAAGCGCACCAACGAATCCTCCAGCGAGGATGGCACCACCACGTTCTTCGCTCGACCGATGGGCGACGAACTGGTGACCGTCCTCGGCGAGATTCCGCTCGCCACCGCCGAGGAGGTCGCGGCGAGCGTGGGCCACCGGCCCTGATTTTCCGTACCATCCGTCCCTGCAAATCCTGCCTTCCATCCCCAACGAGCCGGGACCTTCCCCCGGCGCATCACCCATAACGACAGGATCGTCACCATGAAACGACTGCAGCCCCTCTTCCTCGGCGCATTCCTCGCCCTTGCCACCGGCATCGCGCAAGCGCAGGCCACGCCACCGGCGCGCAACGCCAATCCCCACAACACCCCCAGCACCCCGGGCGCCACGGCGCAGGTGCTGCCGGATTTCGCCGACCTGGTCGACAAGTACGGCCCGGCGGTGGTGAACATCAACACCGAGACCCGCATGCCGCGCCAGCAGGCGATCCCGGGCCTCTCCGAGGACGACCCGTTCTACGAGTTCTTCAAGCGCTTCATGCCGCCCGAGCAGCGCCAGCAGCAGCCCGGCAAGGGCGACAAGGCGCCCAAGGGGCCGCTGCGCCCGTTCGGCCTGGGCTCCGGCTTCATCGTCTCCTCGGACGGATACATCGTCACCAACGCGCACGTGGTCGAGAACGCGGACGAGGTGAAGGTGCGCCTCACCGACAAGCGCGAGCTGAAGGCGAAGGTGATCGGCGTCGACCTGCGGAGCGACGTCGCGGTGGTCAAGGTGGACGCGACCAACCTTCCCACGGTGAAGATCGGCGACTCGAGCAAGCTGCGCACCGGGGAATGGGTGATCGCGATCGGCTCGCCGTACGGCTTCGCGAATTCCGTCACGGCCGGGATCGTGAGCGCGACCAGCCGCGACAACCTGTCCACCGACCCGAACATGGACGCGGTGCCGTTCATCCAGACCGACGTCGCGGTGAATCCCGGCAACTCCGGCGGGCCGCTGCTCAACATGCACGGCGAGGTGGTCGGCATCAACTCCCAGATCTTCTCGCGCACCGGCGCCTTCGCGGGCATCTCGTTCGCGATCCCCATCGACTATGCGTACGGGGTGGCCGAGCAGCTCATGAAGACGGGCCACGTGACGCGCGGGCGCATCGGCGTCGGCATCACCAACGTGACGCGCGACCTCGCCGACAGCCTCGGGCTGCCGAAGCCGCAGGGTGCCGCGGTGCTGAACGTCGAGGACGGCTCCCCGGCGGCCAAGGCGGGCCTCGAGCCGGGCGACGTGATCCTCAAGATCGACGGCCACGCCGTGGACGGTTCCTCCGACCTCTCGCGCACGATCCGCGGCCTCAAGCCCGGCACCAACGTGCACCTCACCGTGTTCCACAACGGCAAGACGCGCGATGCGACGATGAAGGTGGGCGAGTTCAAGGACACCGACGAGACCAAGGAATCGTCCTCGCAGCCCTCGACGCCCCAGGCGGCGAAGCCGGGCAAGCTGGGCCTCGCCGTGAGCGACATCCCCGCCGACCAGAAGAAGGCGCTCAAGCTCCCCGGCGGCGTCGCGGTCGAGGCGGTGGAGGGCGCGGCGCAGAACGCCGGCATCCAGCCGGGCGACGTCATCCTGCGCGTGAACAACACCGACATCGCGAACGTGAAGGCCTTCAACGACGCCATCGCGAAGCTCGACCCGAAGAAGCCGGTCGCGCTCCTGGTGCGCAACGAGCAGGGCACCCGCTTCGCGATCATCCGTTCCGAGAACGAATGAGCGTCGTTCCCGCGAAGGCGGGAATCCAGGATGGGCCGCCGGCGCCTCGGGGGCGGCGAGCATGATTCCGCGGCTCACCGTCCTCGCGCGCGAATACTGCCATCTCTGCGAGGAGCTCGTCGCGGCCCTCAAGCAGTTCCAGGGCCGCTACTCGTTCGAGATCGAGGTGATCGACGTCGACCGCGATCCGCGCCTGGAGGAGAAATGGGGCGACAAGGTGCCGGTCCTCCTCGACGGCGACCGCGAGATCTGCCACTACTTCCTCGACTTCGAGGCGGTGGATGCGCGGCTCTCCCGTATGAAGTAAAATTGCGCATCGCAAAAGGCCACGTCCGCGTGGCCTTTTGATTTTCTCCCAAAGTTCTCCCTCTCCCTCGGGAGGGGGCCGGGGTGAGGGTAAGCAGATCGTGGTTTACTCACCCTCACCCGAACCCTCTCCCAAGGCAGAGGGGCCAAACGTGGACGCTTTTCGCGGTTTCCACCGGCCGGTCGATGGATCACATTCGAAATTTTTCAATCATTGCGCATATAGACCACGGCAAGAGCACGCTCGCCGACCGGCTGATCGAGCGCACCGGCGGGCTTTCCTCGCGCGAGATGGACGAGCAGGTGCTCGACTCGATGGATCTCGAGCGCGAGCGCGGCATCACCATCAAGGCGCAGACCGCGGCATTGCGCTACAAGTCGCGCGACGGGCGCGAGTACGAGCTCAACCTCATCGACACGCCCGGCCACGTGGACTTTTCCTACGAGGTCTCGCGCTCGCTCTCGGCGTGCGAGGGGGCGCTGCTCGTGGTGGACGCCTCGCAGGGCGTGGAGGCGCAGACCGTCGCCAACTGCTACACGGCGACCGAGCTCGGCGTGGAGGTGGTGCCGGTGCTCAACAAGATCGACCTTCCGAGCGCCCAGCCCGAGCGCGTCATCCAGGAGATCGAGGACGTCATCGGCATCCCGGCGCACGACGCGGTGCGCTGCAGCGCGAAGACCGGCGAGGGCATCGACGAGGTCCTCGAAGCGGTGATCGAGCGCATCCCGCCGCCCGAGGGCGATCCTTCCGCTCGCCTCAAGGCGCTGGTGATCGACTCCTGGTTCGACAACTACGTGGGCGTCGTGATGCTGCTGCGCGTGGTGGACGGCGCGCTGAAGCCCAAGGACCGCATCAAGCTCATGGCGACCGGCGCCGTCCACCTCGTCGAGCAGGTCGGGGTGTTCACGCCGAAGTCGGTCGCCCGCGAGAGCCTCTCGGCGGGCGGCGTGGGCTTCATGATCGCCGGCATCAAGGAGCTCAAGGAGGCGAAGGTCGGCGATACCGTGACCCTCGCCGACGACCCGGCGGTGGAGCCCTTGCCGGGATTCAAGGAGATCCAGCCGCAAGTCTTCGCCGGCCTCTACCCGGTGGAATCCAGCCAGTACGAGGCGCTGCGCGACGCGCTCGCGAAGCTGCAGCTCAACGACTCGAGCCTGCGCTACGAGCCGGAGACCTCGCAGGCGCTCGGCTTCGGCTTCCGCTGCGGCTTCCTGGGGCTCCTGCACATGGACATCGTGCAGGAGCGCCTCGAGCGCGAATACGACATGGAGCTCATCACCACGGCGCCCACCGTGGTCTACGAGGTGAAGACGCGCGACGGCGGCGTGGCGCAGATCGAGAACCCCTCCAGGCTTCCCGATCCCTCCGGCATCGAGGAGATCCGCGAGCCCATCATCCGCGCGACGATCATCATGCCGCAGGAGTACGTGGGCCCGGTGATGACGCTGTGCAACGAGAAGCGCGGCGCGCAGGTGAACATGCAGTACGTCGGGCGCCAGGTCATCCTCACGTACGACATGCCGTTGAACGAAGTCGTGATGGACTTCTTCGACAAGCTGAAGAGCACCTCGCGAGGCTACGCCTCGCTCGACTACGAATTCCTCGAGTTCCGCGGCGGCGACCTCGTGCGCCTGGACATCCTCATCAACGGCGAGCGCGTGGACGCGCTCTCGCTCATCGTGCACCGGCAGACCGCGCGCTTGCGCGGGCGCGATCTCGCCTCGCGCATGCGCAGCCTCATCCCGCGCCAGATGTTCGACGTCGCGGTGCAGGCCGCCATCGGGGCGGACATCATCGCGCGCGAGAACATCAAGGCGCTGCGCAAGAACGTGCTCGCCAAGTGCTACGGCGGCGACATCACGCGCAAGAGGAAGCTCCTCGAGAAGCAGAAGGCCGGCAAGAAGCGCATGAAGCAGGTGGGCAGCGTGGAGATTCCGCAGGAAGCGTTCCTCGCGATCCTGCAAGTGGAGAGCAAGTAAGGAGAACAACCGATGCAGGGTGGGCTCGACTGGGAAATGATCGCGATGATCGCCGCGGCGGCCAGCGCCGCGGTGATCGCCTGGGACTTCGTCGCGGCGCGTACGGGATCGCCGCGCACCGAGACGCGCAAGGGACTGCTGGAGGTGGCGTGGCCGGTCCTGTTCATCGCGTTGATGGGCATGCTCCTCAAGTTCACCGACTTCGCGGCGGTGCTGCTGCTCGCGGCGGTGATCACGGGGCTCATCTGGCTCTGGGATGCGAAGCTCGCGCGCCCGAAGCGCACGGCCGGCGAGCCGGAGCCGGTGCTGGTGGACATGGCACGCGCCTTCTTCCCGGTGATCGTGGTGGTGTTCCTCATCCGCTCGTTCTGGGTCGAGCCGTTCAAGATTCCGTCGGGCTCGATGAAGCCCACGCTCCTCGTGGGCGACTTCATCCTCGTGAACAAGTACGAGTACGGCATCAGGCTCCCGGTGATCAACAAGAAGATCATCGACATCGACCCGCTGCATCGCGGCGACGTCGTGGTGTTCCGCTATCCGGACGATCCGAACGTGGACTACATCAAGCGCGTCGTGGGACTGCCGGGCGACAAGGTGGTCTACCGCAACAAGCGCCTGGTGATCAACGGGCAGGCGATCGAGTGGCAGCCGGACGGTTTCTACACCGACAGCGAGCTCAATTACCTCAGGCTGCCGACGTTCGACGAGAAACTGGGCGGCCACCTGCACAAGGTGATGGTGGTCCCGGCGCAGCCGCCCGTGGACCTCGCGCAGGTCCGGCAATTTCCGCACCGCGACAATTGCGAATACAATGACGACGGCTTCGCGTGCACGGTCCCGCCCGGCGAGTATTTCATGATGGGCAACAACCGGGACCAGAGCAGCGACAGCCGCTACTGGGGTTTCGTGCCGGACGAGAACATCAAGGGCCGCGCGTTCCTGGTGTGGATGAATTTCGGCGACTTGCGCCGCATCGGCACCCGGATCGAGTAGCAGGCCCGCGCCGGTTGCAACGTGTACGGGAGGCACATGGTCAGGCAGCGTGGCTTGTCGCTATTGGGGTTGATCGTCACCCTCGCTATCCTCGGCTTCGTCGGGCTCATGGCCGCGAAGCTGCTGCCTTCCTACGTCGAGTACTGGAACGTGCGCAAGATGTTCGCGCAGATGGAGAAGAACGGCTCGCTGAACGGAACGCCGCACGACATCCGCCGCGAGTTCGACAAGCTCAACGCCATCTCGGACGTGCGCAGCATCGGCGGCAAGGACCTGGAGGTCGCCAACCAGGGCGGCCAGACGGTGGTCGGCGCCGACTGGTCGGTGAAGGTTCCGCTGGTCGCCAACATCAGCGCCTGCATCCACTTCTCCGCGTCCACGGGCGAAACCGCGGAGTCCGCCTCCGCGCAGCAGTGACGCGCAAGGCGGCCCGCGACGCCGAGCGCGTGCAGGGGCTCGCCGAGCTGGAACGACGCCTCGGCCACCGCTTCGCCACCCCCGGGCTCGCGCGCCAGGCGCTCACCCACCGCAGCTACGGCGCGTCGCACAACGAGCGGCTCGAGTTCCTGGGCGACAGCGTGCTCAACTGCACGGTGGCAAGCCTGCTCTACGAGCGCTTCCCCGCGCTTCCCGAGGGCGATCTCTCGCGCCTGCGCGCCGCGCTCGTGAACCAATCGTCGCTCTCGGAGATCGCCCGCGACCTGGGATTGGGCGATCGGCTGCGGCTGGGCGAGGGAGAGCTCAAGAGCGGCGGGTTCCGCCGTCCCTCGATCCTCGCCGATGCGCTCGAGGCGCTGCTCGGTGCGGTCTACCTCGACGCGGGATTCGAGGCGGTGCGCGCCTGCGTCGAGCGCCTTCTCGCCGATCGGCTGGAACGCGCCGAGAAGAGCCCGGTCGACAAGGATCCGAAGACGGAGCTGCAGGAGCACCTGCAGGCGCGCCGCCTGCAGCTGCCGCGTTATGCCGTGATGAAGACCGAGGGCGAAGCGTACGACCAGACCTTCACCGTCGAGTGCCGCGTGGACGACCTCGCGCTTACCGCGAGCGGCAGCGGGGCGAGCCGCCGCGCGGCGGAGCAGGCCGCCGCCGCCGGCGTGCTCGCCAGGCTGGAAAGGTCACCGCGGCGCCGCAAGCCATGAGCGAAGGCGCCTTCCGCACCGGCACGGTCGCGATCGTGGGGCGGCCGAACGTGGGCAAGTCGACGCTGCTCAATCGCCTCGTCGGAGCGCACGTGGCGATCACCTCGAGGAAGCCGCAGACCACGCGCCACCGGCTGCTCGGCATCCACACCGACGAGCGCACGCAGCTCCTCTTCGTCGACACGCCGGGATTCCAGACGCGGCACGGGAACGCGCTCAACCGGACGATGAATCGCACCGTGGGCCAGGTGGCGAGGGAAGTGGACGCGGTGCTCCTCGTGGTCGACGCGCACGGCTGGGACGAGCGCGACGATCCGGTGCTCGCGCTGCTGCCCGCGAAGGCGCCGGTGGTCCTCGCGCTCAACAAGGTGGACAAGGTGCGCGACAAGCAATCCGTCGCGGCGACGCTCCTCGAGGCATCCACGAAGCGCGACTTCGCCGCGCTGGTGCCGGTGAGTGCCGCGAAGGGCACGCAGCTGCGGGCGCTCCTCGCGGAGCTGCGCAAGCTCCTGCCGGAGGCCGCGCCGATCTACCAGCCCGACGAGATCACCGACCGTCCGGAGCGCTTCCTCGCCGCCGAGCTCGTGCGCGAGCGCATCTTCCGGCTCCTCGGCGACGAGCTGCCGTACTCGACGGCGGTGGAGGTCGAGAAGTTCGAGCAGGAAGGAAACCTGCGCCGCATCGCCGCCACCATCTACGTCGACAAGCCGGGCCACAAGGCGATCGTGATCGGCGAGAAGGGCGCCACCATCAAGCGCATCGGCACCGAGGCGCGCCACGCGATGGAGGCGCTGTTCGGCTCGAAGGTGTTCCTCGAGACCCACGTCCGCGTGAAGAGCGGCTGGGCGGACAACGAGGCGGCGCTGAAGCTCCTCGGCTACCGCTGAATTTCCTGCCGTTCCGGCGGCCCATGCCGGCGGCGCTTCCCGCGCGCCCGCCTTTCGGCGGTTCGTCCAATCCAAAATGCCGCCGTTGGCGTTTCAGGGGGGAACCCACGAAAAAAGGCGGGCGCAATGGACGGCAAAAACGAGGATGGCGCGGGTTCGTCGAGCGCCAACACGAAGGCCGCGCTGCTGGATGCCGCGTGCCAGGCGGCGGGAGGCCTTGCCGCGCTCGCGGGGCGCCTCGGCATCAGCGAGGCCATGCTGCGCAAGTGCATGTCCGGCACGTTCGCGATGCCCGACCCGCTCTTCCTGCGAGCGGTCGATGTGCTGCTCGAGGAGCGCGAGCGGTGCTTCGATTTGGCGCCCCCTGCCGAACAGCTTCCCGATGGCCGCGCGGACGTGTAGGGATTTGCCGATGCGTCCGCTTTTCGTTCAAAATGTGCAGTCATGGAAGCGAACCGCACGCTCGACGAATCGGTTCAAGACGACGATCCGCCGAGGCTGGCCGATGTCCTGTACGCCCGCAAGGATCGAGCGCTCATCCCGGAGGCGGAATGGGTCGCGCTGGTCCGCGCCGTGGCCGGCGGCGACCAGGCGGCGCTCCATCGTCTCTATGAGCGCGCGCACCACATCGCCTATACCCTCGCCGTTCGCATCACGCGCGACCGCGAGACCGCGGAGGAGGTCACCCTGGACGTCTTCCACGACGTTTGGCGTCGCGCCTCCCGCTACGATCCGGCGAACGGCTCGGTCCTCGGGTGGATCATGAACCAGGCGCGCTCGCGGGCGATCGACCGGCTGCGCTTCGAGCATCGCGCGAAGCGCAGCGACCCGGGTGATTCGCAGGAACCGTGGAGCCTGCGCGAGGCGGCGGACCCGCGCCAGCTGGTCGAGGCCGAGCAGGAGGCGAAGACGCTGCGCGCCGCGCTGCAAGTGCTGAACGCGGACGAGCGCGAGGCGATCGAATGCGCATTCCTGCTGGGATTGACGCATGCGGAAGTGGCCGCGCGCCTGAACCAGCCGCTCGGAACCGTCAAGACGAGGATCCGCGCGGGGCTGCTCAAGCTGCGCAAGGCGATGGGACGCGAGGCACAAGCGACATGACGATCGAGCGCGAAGACGATCATTGCATCGAGGCCGAACGCGTGGCCCTGCACGCGCTGCGCGCGCTGCCGGCCGAGGAGGCCGGCGAGCTCGAGGCGCACGTCGCCTCGTGCGCGCGCTGCCGGCGCGATCTCGAGGACTTGCGCGGCATGGCGGGAACGCTGCTCGCGTGGCCGGCGGACCTGCTGCGTCCGGCGCGCTCGCTGCAGTCGCGGCTCGCCGAACGCATCGCCGAGGCTTCCGGCACCGAGAAGGTCGCGCCGCCCGCGGCAAGCTGGAACGAGCCCGAGTGGGACGAAGTCTCGCCGGGCATCTTCTGCAAGCTCCTCGCGAACGACTCGCTGACGCAGCGCGTGAGCATGCTCGTGCGGCTGCTTCCCGGGGTCGAATACCCGCCGCACACGCACGCGGGCATCGAGGAGCTGCATCTGCTCGAAGGCGAGCTCTGGATCGACGACCGCAAGCTGTATCCGGGCGATTACAACCGCGCCGAGGCGCCCACCGGCGACAAGCGCGTGTGGAGCGAGACCGGCTGCACCTGCGTCCTCATCACGAGCACCGAGGACATCCTCAGCTAGCCGGGCTCGGCGCGCACATCCGGCGCGCATGCTTCAGAATCGCTCCATGGACCGTGGGTATGTGCTCCACAGCTATCCCTACCGCGAGACCAGCCTGATCCTGCAGGCCTGGACGGAGAAGCATGGGCGCATGGGGCTCGTCGCGAAGGGGGCGCGGCGGCCCAGGTCCGCGCATCGCAGCCTGCTCGTGCCGTTCCAGCCGCTCGCGCTCGACTGGTTCGGGCGCGGCGAGCTGCGCACGCTGAAGACTGCGGAGCCGCTCGTTCCCGCGACGCCGCTCGCCGGCCAGGGGCTGCTCTCCGCCTTCTACCTGAACGAGCTGCTCCTCAAGCTCACGCACCGCGACGATCCGCACGAGGGCCTGTTCGACGCGTACGACAGCGCGATCGCGCAGCTGCGCGGCATCTCGAAGTCCGGCGAAGGAAAGATCGAGGTGGTGCTGCGCCGCTTCGAGCTGCGCCTGCTGCAGGAGCTCGGCTACGCGCTCGAGCTCGCGCACGAAGCGCGCACCGGCGAGCCGATCGATCCGGCGCGCGAGTACTGGTACGTCGTCGAGCGCGGGCCGGTCGCGGCCGAAGGGGAGGCGCGCCATGCGAATGCGGTAAGATTGCGCGGTCTCACGCTCATCGACCTCGAGCGCGGCCGGTTTGAGGAACCCGCCACCGTCGCGCAAGCCAAGCAGCTCATGCGCCTGCTGATCCACCACTCGCTCAACGGGCAGGAGCTCGCGACGCGCGCGCTCGTGCGCGACCTGCAGAGCTTCGCGCCCGGCGCCGGGAAGGGCGAGGGGAGCGAAGCGTGATCGAGCTCGGCGTCAACATCGACCACGTCGCGACGCTGCGCCAGGCACGGCGCACCTACGAGCCGGATCCGGTGTGGGCCGCGGTGGAGGCGCACCTGGGCGGCGCGGACGGCATCACCGTGCACCTGCGCGAAGACCGGCGCCACATCCAGGACGCGGACGTACGGCGGCTGCGCGAGCTCACGCACATCAAGCTCAACCTCGAGATGGCGGCGACCGAGGAGATGGTGGCGATCGCGCGCGACATCCGCCCGGAGATGGCGATGCTGGTTCCCGAGGGCCGCGAGGAAGTGACCACCGAGGGCGGCCTCGACATCGTCCGCCAGGAGAAGAAGCTGCGCGAATCGGTCGCGCGCCTCGCCGATGCCGGCATCGTCACGAGCGTATTCATCGACGCGCAGCTCGCGCAGGTCGAGGCGGCGGCGCGCGTCGGCGCGCGCGTCTGCGAGATCCACACCGGCCCCTACGCGCACGCCTTCCACTCGCGCGGCCGAGACGCGGAGAGCGCGCCGGTGGTGGAAGAGATCGACAAGGTGCGCAACGCCGGCGAGGCGATCCGCTCGCTCGGCATGCGCTTCAACGCGGGCCATGCGCTCAACTACTTCAACGTCGAGCCGATCGCGGCGCTCGCCGGCGTGCGCGAGCTGCACATCGGGCACGCCATCGTGAGCCGCGCGGTGTACGTCGGGATGCGCGAGGCGGTGCGCGAGATGAAGTCGCTCATGGCCCAGGCGAGGAAGGCGTGATCGTCGGCATCGGCACGGACCTGTGCTCGGTGCCGCGCGTGGCCGAGGTGCTCGAGCGGCACGGCCGGCGCTTCGTCGAGCGCATCCTCACGCCGGAGGAGCGCGTGCGCTTCGAGCGGACGCGCGACAAGCCGGGCCACCTCGCCAAGCGCTTCGCGGCGAAGGAGGCGTTCTCCAAGGCGATCGGTACCGGCATCCACGCACCGTTCCGCTGGCATTCGATCACCGTCGGCCGCGACCCGCGCGGCAAACCCCTCATCGTCCCGAGCCCCGACATGGCGAAGCACCTCGAGTCGATGGGCGTCACGCGCGCGCACGTTTCGCTCACCGACGACCACGACCTCGCGATGGCGTTCGTGGTGCTCGAGGGTGGGGAGGCGCGATGAGGCTCGGGCCGGTGATGGTGGACGTGGGTGGCCTCGAGCTCAGCGCCGACGACGTCGAGCGGCTGCAGCATCCCCAGGTGGGCGGCGTGATCCTCTTCGCGCGCAACTTCGCCGCGCCGCTGCAGCTCATCCAGCTCGCCCATTCGATCCGCGAGCTGCGCACTCCCCAGCTCCTCATCGCCGTGGACCACGAGGGGGGGCGCGTGCAGCGCTTCCGCCACGGGTTCACGCCGATTCCCGCGATGGCGGAGCTCGGGAAGCTGTGGGACCGCGACCCGGCGCAGGCGATCGCCGCGGCGCGCGGCTGCGGCTTCGTGATCGCGAGCGAGCTGCAGGCGCACGGCGTGGACTTCAGCTTCGCGCCGGTGCTCGACGTCGACTACGGCGAGTCGAGCGTGATCGGCGACCGCGCGTTCCATCGCGACCCCGACGTGATCGCGGTGCTCGGCGAGGCGCTGCAGGCGGGATTGAACGCCGCCGGCATGACTTCCGTCGGCAAGCACTTTCCCGGCCACGGCTACGTGCGCGCCGATTCGCACCTCGAGGTGCCGATGGACGACCGCAGCTTCGCCGAGATCGCGGCGACGGACCTCATCCCGTTCCAGCGCCTCGCGCGTTCCGGCATGGGCGGCATGATGCCGGCGCACGTGGTGTACCCGAAGGTCGATTCGAAGCCCGCGGGATTCTCGAGCGCGTGGCTGCAGAAGATCCTGCGCGAGAAGCTGGGGTTCGAAGGCCTCATCTTCTCCGACGACCTGTCGATGGAAGGCGCGAGCACCGCCGGCGGCACCGTCGCCCGGGCGAACGCGGCGTTGAACGCGGGCTGCGACATGGTGCTCCTGTGCAACGATCCGCGCGCGCAGGATTCGCTGCTCGAAGGCCTCGAGCGCCGCCCCGTCGCGCCCACGCTCGCGCGCCGGCTCGATCGCATGCGCGGGGGCGCGATTTCCACCGCGGCCCTCAAGGCGAACGCCGCGTACCTCGCCGCCACCGAGAATCTCGCGCGCGTAAGATCGGCGTGATGAGCGGCAGTGCAGGGGCCGAGGCGGCCCCGTTCGATTCCGCGGCCTTCCTCGCGGGGCTGCCGAACCTTCCCGGCGTGTATCGCTTCAAGAACGCGGCGGGCGAGGTGATCTACGTCGGCAAGGCCTCCGACCTCAGGAAGCGCGTCTCCTCGTACTTCCAGAGGAACCTCCCCAGCCCGCGCACCGCGATGATGGTCTCGCAGATCGCCGGGGGCGAGGTCACGCCGACGCGCACCGAGGCCGAGGCGCTGCTGGTCGAGAACAACCTCATCAAGTCGCTCGCGCCGCGCTACAACGTCCTCTTCAAGGACGACAAGAGCTACGGCTACATCCTCCTCACCGGCCACGAGTTCCCGCAGATCCGCTTCTATCGCGGCGCCCACGCCAAGGGCAACCGCTACTTCGGCCCGTTCCCGAGCGCCTGGAGCGCGCGCGACACGATCAACCACCTGCAGAAGATCTTCCTGCTGCGCACCTGCGACGACACCGTGTTCGCGCACCGCTCGCGCCCGTGCCTGCTGCACCAGATCCACCGCTGCTCGGCGCCCTGCGTGCGGCTCGTGACCGGCGAGCGGTACGCGCGCGACGTGCGCCATGCCGAGCAGTTCCTCGAGGGGAAGGAAACCGACGTGATCGAGGACCTCACCGCGAAGATGAACGCGGCGGCCGAGGGCCAGCGCTACGAGGAGGCCGCGCACTTCCGCGACCAGATCCGGATGCTGCAGCGCATCCTCTCCGGCCAGGCGGCCGAATCCGCGGGCGCGGGCGACGTGGACATCGTCGCCGTCGCGGAGCGCGAGGGCACCTGGTGCGTCACGCTCGCGATGGTGCGCGGCGGCCGGCACCTGGGCGATCGCAGCTTCTTCCCGCACAACGCCTCGGGCAGCGACGCGCTCACGGTGATCGAGGCCTTCCTCACGCAGCACTACGCCCAGCAGCCCGTTCCCGGCCGCGTGGTGTGCGAGGACCTGGAGAATCGCGGCGCGCTCGAGGAGCTGCTCGCGGGACTCGCCGGGCATGCGGTGAAGGTCGTGACGCGCCCCATCGGCGAATCGCGCACCTGGCTCGACATGGCGCGGCGCAACGCCGCGCTCGCGCTCGGCCAGCGGCTCTCGGCGCAGGCGACGCAGGAGGCGCGCGTCGCGGCGCTGCAGGAATTCCTCGGCAACGAGACGCCGATCCAGCGCATCGAATGCTTCGACATCAGCCACACGATGGGCGAGGCGACCGTCGCCTCGTGCGTCGTGTACGACAAGGGCGCGATGCAGAACTCGGAATACCGGCGCTACAACGTGAAGGGCGTGGAGCCCGGCGACGACTACGGGGCGATGTGCTATGCGCTGAACGTCCGCTATCGCAAGCTCGCCGATGGCGAGGGCAAGGTGCCCGACCTCATCCTCATCGACGGCGGCCTGGGACAGCTGCACGCCGCGCAATCGGCGATGGCGGACCTGGGACTGCACGAGATCCCGATGGTGGGCGTCGCGAAGGGCGTCGAGAGGAAGCCCGGGCTCGAGCAGCTCTTCCTCTCCGGCGAGGAAGAGCCGCGCCGCCTGCCGCCCGACCATCCGGCGCTGCACCTCATCCAGCAGGTGCGCGACGAGGCGCATCGCTTCGCGATCACCGGGCACCGCGCACGGCGCGGCAAGGCGCGCACCGCCTCGCGCCTGGAGCAGATCTCCGCGGTGGGGCCGCGCCGCCGCCAGCGCCTGCTCGAGCACTTCGGCGGGCTGCAGGGCGTGATCGCGGCGAGCATCGACGACCTCGCGCGCGTCGAGGGCATCAGCCGCACGCTCGCCGAGCGCATCTACCAGGAGCTGCACTGAGCCGCCAACTCAATGGTCCCCTCGGCAACATCTGCTGTGCTCGAAGGCATGGTCCGCGGTGCTCGAGCAAGGCAAGGCCCGCGGTGCTCGAGCAAGGCAAGGCCCGCGGTGCTCGAGCAAGGCATGGTGAAGGCCGGTCCCCCTCGACCCGGGGATCGTGGCCTGTCCACCGTCGGCGCCGCGGGGCGAGCAACCGCCCCGCTGATTCCTTTCGCGTCCGTGGAATCTCGCTCGCCGCCTCGTCCCCTCTCGAGGGGGACCGGCCTTCGCC
>Ga0134128_10000644_pt1 | contig 47664 bp, 44 predicted proteins | sample KB31754_FD_96462 | JGI IMG/M metagenome (GOLD analysis project Ga0134128, IMG submission 96462) | Terrestrial soil microbial communities with excess Nitrogen fertilizer from Kellogg Biological Station, Michigan, USA - KB3-175-4 | ecosystem: Environmental > Terrestrial > Soil > Unclassified ...
GCGTGTCCTGGGGGATCTGCGCGCGGATCTTCTCCGTGCAGCCCGGACAGACTGGCGCTCCTTTGACCTGGAAGTAGGAGCCACCGATCGGCTGCTTGCACGCAGCGCACTTCAGGGTGGGTGCGTTGGCCGCGTATTCGGCGGTAGCGAACTGCGGTGTTTGAGATTCACCTGATTTCAGCATCGTTCCCCCGGTATGCCGTCACGGCGGGCAATCTATCGTAGAAGCCGATTGGCAGGGCGGCTCGAAGATGAATTCGTAGGTGGCGCTGCGGTGTGTTCCGGAGCGCACCCACGAGGCGCGCTGTCTGTCGACGGCGAGGAACCACGATTGCCTTTGGCGCACACCGCCCGCACGCCAGAGCGTCAGCTCGCAGGCCTTCGACTCAGATGCGACCGCGGGAGGCGTCCAGGACCCGCCCGCGCCGCGGGTCTTACTCGGGTATCACCAGCGTGTGCGTCGATTTCACTTCCTCCATGACGAAGTAGGTATGGGTCTGCTGCACGCCGCGGACCGAGGCGATGGTGTCGCCAAGCAGCGTGCGGTAGGCCTCCATGTCCTCGACGCGCACCTTGAGGAGATAGTCGAAGCCGCCCGCGACCATGTGGCATTCCATGATCTCATCGTGCGCCCGTATGACCTCCTTGAAGTGCTCGAAAGCCTCCGGGGTCGTGCGGTCGAGCGAGACCTCCACGTAGGCCAGCAGGCCCAGCCCGAGCTTCAGGGCGTTGAGACGCGCGAAATAGCCGTCGATGAAGCCTCCCGCCTCGAGGCGCCGCACCCGCTCCAGGGTCGGAGTGACCGTCAGATTGACCTCCCGAGCGAGCTTCGAGACCGGGATACGCCCGTCCTGCTGAAGCCGCACCAGAAGCCGGCGATCGATCCGATCGAGCGGCCGGTCAAGCGACCTGTCCGCAGTCGGGGTGTTGTGCTGTCCGGAGGGGTTTTTGGCTGGCATGGCAGAAAAGTTTACTGCTATTACGGCCAAAACGGAAAAATATCATCTACACGTCCCGGTATCATAAGCAGAATCGACTATATTCTGGCGGATGACGATGGTCGCTGCAGTATCAGAGGCTCGCTCAACTTTGGCGCACGATGCGCGTGATCCCGGCAGTCTGCGGGAGCGCATTCGGGCCGCGACGCTGCGGCCCGAGGCGGCGGCCGTCGCAGAGATGCAAGAGGCACTGCTTCCGCTCGCGGACACGCTCACGGCTGCACGCCTGAGCGCCATGAGCTGGATCGAGACGGCACGCAATGCCACCCGCGCGAGACCACTCGCCGAATCGCTCCTCGAGCAGTTCCCGCTCGACAGCCGGCAGGGCAAAGCGCTCATGAGCCTCGCCGAGGCGCTGCTGCGTACCCCGGACCCGCGCTCCGCTGATCGACTGATTGCCGAGCGCCTGGCCGCGCTGCGCGATGCCGGCGCGCCGAGCTCCGAGCTCACGGTCCGCCTGGCCATGGCTCTGCTCGGCACCGCGAGCAGGCTGCTGCCTGATGCGCACTCGACGCTCGAGGGACACGCCAAGCGGCAGCTGCTGACGCCGTTCGTGACGCCGGTGGTGCGGGGAGCGCTCAGGCGCGCCATGCGGATGTTAGGGCGGGCCTTCATCGTCGGTGAATCGATCGAGTCTGCCTTGGCGCGCGGGCGGCGCGACCGCGATCTGTCGCTGTGCTCCTTCGATGTGTTGGGTGAGGGCGCGAGGTCCGATAGCGACGCGGAGCGCTACTTCCATGCCTATGAGCGTGCGATCGATGCTCTGAGGGCACAGCGCGGGGACTCTGTCCACAACCGTTCCGGCATCTCTGTGAAGCTCTCCGCGCTGGAGCCGCGCTACGCGCTGACCCAGCGCGCCAGGGTCATGGAGAAGCTGGCGCCGCGGATGATCGCCCTGGCGCGCCGGGCCTGTACCGCCGGAATCGGCCTGACCGTCGATGCCGAGGAGGCGGACCGACTCGATCTGTCACTCGACCTCATCGAGGCTCTGGCGCGCGATCCGGTGACGCGGGGCTGGAGCGGGCTCGGCCTTGCAGTACAGGCCTACGGGCGGCGCGCGCCGCTGGTGTTGGACTGGATTGCGGAGCTTGCCAAGCAGACCGGCAGGCGCATGACCGTGCGGTTGGTGAAGGGCGCGTATTGGGATGCGGAGATCAAGCGTGCCCAGGAGCGCGGACTCGAGAGCTTCCCCGTCTATACCTCGAAGGCGGCAACGGATGCCAACTACCTTATCTGCGCCCAGCGTCTGTTCAGCTTCCGCGAGCTCATTTACCCGCAGTTCGCCACCCACAACGCGCTGACGATGGCGGCGGTGATGGCGCTCGCCCCCGGGGGGGCAGTCTATGAGTTCCAGCGCCTGCACGGCATGGGGCAGGCACTCTACGACGCCGTCCGGACCGACAGACCCGATTTGCCGCCGGTGCGTGTGTACGCGCCCGTGGGCACGCACGAAGAGCTGCTGCCGTATCTCGTGCGGCGGTTGCTCGAGAACGGCGCCAACACCTCATTCGTACATCATTTTCTCAACAAACAGATCCCCGTGGAGCAGCTCGTGGGCCAAATCATGGGCAACGTCATCCCAAACCCCGCCGGCGACGGCAGTCCCTCGCGAATCCGCGAGCCGCGCGAGCTCTACCGCTCGCGGCGCAATTCCCAGGGCGCCGATTTCGGCAATCCGGCGGAGCTGGCGACCCTGCAGGGGGAGCTCGAGACAGCCGCAGCCATCTCCTACCTGGGCGGCCCGATCCTGAGCAACGGCGAGTCGATCGAGCCCAATGTGCCGGTGGTCTCGCCGGCCGACGCGGCTGAGGCCGTGGGCCTGACTCGCGATGCGACCGAGGCGGAAATCATCGGCGCCATGGCGACGGGAGCGCGTGCCCAACGCGCGTGGGATGCAACGCCCGCCGCAGAGCGTGCAGGCTGCCTGGAGCGCGCGGCGGACCTGCTGGAGAAACGCCGCGGCGTCTTCCTCCATCTGCTGGTACGTGAGGCCGGTAAGACCTTGCCCGATGCGATCGCCGAGATCCGCGAGGCGGCGGACTTCTGCCGCTACTACGCTCTGCGCGGGCGCGAGCTCTTCTCGGCTCCCCAGACGCTCGAAGGTCCGGTCGGTGAGAGCAATCTGCTGTCGCTCCAGGGCCGTGGCGTATTTGCGTGCATCAGCCCGTGGAATTTTCCGCTGGCCATTTTCGCGGGGCAGATCACTGCGGCTCTCATGGCAGGCAATGCGGTTGTCGCCAAGCCCGCTCCGGCGACTACGCTGATCGCACACGCGATGACTCGCCTGCTCCACGAAGCAGGCATACCTCGCGACGTGCTGCAGCTGACGCCGTCCGATGGGCCGCTTTTTGGAGCAACCGCCCTCACTCATCCGGCGCTCGCCGGAGTGGCCTTCACGGGCTCGACGGCGACGGCCGCAACGATCAATCGCACTCTGGCCGGCCGCGAGGGGCCCATCGTGCCGCTCATCGCCGAGACTGGTGGTGTGAATGCGATGATCGTCGATGCGACGGCGCTTCCGGAACAGGTCGTCGACGATGTGGTCGGCTCCGCCTTCACGAGTGCCGGGCAGCGCTGCTCGGCGCTGCGCGTCCTTTACCTGCAGCAGGACATTGCGGACCATGTGATCGCGATGCTGATCGGGGCGATGAAGTGTCTGACTATTGGTGACCCTGCAGATCCTGCGACGGATGTCGGCCCTGTCATCTCCGAGGAGGCACGGCAGCGTCTTCGCAGGCACGCGCAGCGGATGAGCGTCGAGGCAAAGCTTCTCTACGCCTGCCCGGTCGAGCACTGCGAGTCCAAGGGCCATTTCTTCGGCCCGCAGCTCTTCGAGCTCCATTCGCCCGATCAACAGCGGACCGAGGAGTTCGGGCCGATCCTCCACGTGTACCGCTATCGCGGCGAGCAGCTCCCGCAGGTGTTGCAGGCCGTCCGCTCGACGGGCTTTGGCCTGACGCTGGGAATCCATAGCCGGCTCGAAAGCCTGGCCGAGCACGTCTTCCGCGCTCTGCCGGTAGGTAACACCTACGTCAATCGCAACATGATCGGCGCCGTCGTCGGGGTACAGCCGTTCGGGGGTCAGGGACTCTCGGGCACGGGGCCGAAGGCCGGCGGCCCGAATTACCTGCAGCGCTTCGCGACCGAACGGACACTGACGATCAACACCGCGGCGATCGGCGGTACGGTGGAATTGCTTTCCTGATTGATTGGCGCAAATCGCTCCCGGCGATTTGCGCGGCCAGCCCTTTGACCCTTGCGATCCCGCGGCCCAGGGAGCGGCCCTGGGCCGCTCATTCACTTGCTGTTGACGTATGAGGCGGTTACGCGCGTAGAGACTCAGCGAGATCGGCAAACGAGGCGATGGGCTCGCCACAGACGCTGCCGCGGCACACGTAAGCGACAGCGGGCCCCCTGGGGATCTTCTCCGCCAGAGCGGCAGGCAGACGCGGCGTCTCGGCCGCAATCGCCAGCACGATCCGCCGCGGCGAGTAGAGCCTTGCAAGCTCCCGCCGCCAGGGCTCGATGGCAGCCGCCTCACCGCGCAGGATGACGATCTCCGGCGGATGCAACAGCTCCTCCAGGGTGATGAGCAGGCTCGTGTGGGCCTGCGGGTATTTCTCCAGCATCGCCCACGCGGCCTGCAGGGTCCGTTCGGCGGCCTGGAGGTAGCGCGGCTCGCCCAGAAGATATCCCATGCGCTGCAACACGAAGGCGGCGATGCCGTTGCCCGCAGGAGTGGCGTCGTCTGCGAATGACTTCGGCCGGTGGATCAACTGCTCGTGGTCGTCGGAGGTGAAGAAGAACCCGCCGCCGCGCTCATCGGCGTAGTGCCGCAATATCACCTCGATGAGCTCGCAGGCGAACTGCAGCTCCTCGGCACGAAAGCGAACCTGCTGCAGCTCGAGAATTGCATCGGCCAGGAATGCGTAGTCGTCGAGATACGCGTTGAGGTGGGCGCGACCGTCGTTGTAAGTTGCAAGGAGCCTGCCGTCGCGCCAGAGCGTGCGCCGCGTGAAATCGAGCGCCCGTGCGGCGGATTCCGCCAGCTCGTCACGAGCCAGCGCCCTGGCCGCGACCGCCATGCCGCGGATCATGAGGCCGTTCCAGGAGGCGAGGATCTTGTCGTCACGGCCGGGGCGGACCCGCTCATCGCGGGCCCGCAGCAGCTTCTCGCGCGCCGATCTCAGCGCTGAGTCAACGCTCTCGGGCGTCTGACCGAGCGTGGAGGCGATCTCCTCCACCGAACGGGAGACCCGCAGGTGCCAGCGGCCCTCGAAATTGGGCTCGCGATCGAGCCCAAAGCGGGGAGCGAATGCGGCGTATTCCACGCCTGTCAACGTGGCGAGCACCTCGTCGCGGTCCCAGACGTAGAACCTGCCCTCGTGGCCTTCCGAATCGGCATCCAGGCTCGAGTAGTAACCGCCTTCGGGAGACTGCATCTCCCGCCGCACCCAGTCGGCGGTCTCTCCCGCGACCTTGCCGTAAAAGGCATCCCCGGTCGCCACGTAGGCGTCGGCGTACGCCGCGAGCAGGCTTCCGTTGTCGTAAAGCATCTTCTCGAAGTGCGGAATCGTCCAGTACTCGTCGACCGAGTAGCGGCAGAATCCGCCCGCGAGCTGATCGTTGATGCCGCCGTCACCCATCCGCCGCAGAGTCAGGCCTGCCATGTAGAGCGCGTGCAGGTCGGGCGTGTCACCCTCGGCGCTGGCGCGCCACTCGCGCAACAACAGCTCGAGCGAGCTCGGGTGTGGGAATTTCGGCGCGCCGCCGAAGCCGCCGTAACGGGCGTCGAACGTTTTTTCGAGTGTCTGGCGGCAGAGACGCAACGGCGCATCGCCGAGCTCCACCGTCGCCGCCGGCGGCGGCTCGAGCTCCGCGAAGGCTGTCATCAGCATCGCGTTCTGCTGCCGCAGCTCCGCCTCGTGCTCGCGATAGTATTGCGATACGCGCAGCAGCAGGTCCCTGAAAGCCGGCAGCCCGAAGCGCGCTTCCTTCGGGAAATAGGTCCCACCGAAGAACGGCCGCCGGTCATCGGCTGTCAAAAACATCGTGAGCGGCCAGCCGCCGGAGCGCTGCGTCAGCATCTGCTGCGCGATCTGGTAGATACGATCGATGTCCGGCCGCTCCTCCCGGTCCACCTTGATGTTGACGAAGAGCTCGTTCAGCACCTGCGCCGTCGCCTCGTCTTCGAAGCTCTCCGCAGCGAGCACGTGGCACCAGTGGCAGGCCGCATAACCGACGCTGAGGTGAATGGGCCTGCGCTCGCTCGACGCGCGTTCGAAGGCCTCCTCGCCCCATGGATACCAATCGACGGGGTTGTGCGCGTGCTGGCGCAGGTACGGGCTGGTCTCGGAGCTCAGCCGGTTGGTGTATTTCGGGCTGCCGTCCGGATTGAGGTGTCGAGTCTCCATGCCGCCTCGAAGAATACCCCAGGGGAGCACGTTATACTGCCGGGCCGCCGAACAGCCCATCGAGTCTGCCTTGACCTCACCTTCTCCGTCATTCCGCGCCGATAGCGGCCGCGCTCGGGAGCTGCGTCTGAAGCGCGGCGAAGAGCGGCGCCTGTCCGGTGGACATCTGTGGGTCTTCAGCAATGAGATCGATACCGACGCCACGCCGCTGACGGCTTTCGCGCCCGGAGATCCCGCACAGATCACCTCGCACCGCGGTCAGTTCCTGGGGCATGCCTACGTCAATCCACATGCCCTGATCTGTGCGCGAATCCTGAGCCACGATCCTGCGCTCCATATCGATCGTGAGCTCATCGAGAGGCGTCTGCGCGCCGCGCTCACTCTGCGGGAGCGGCTCTATCACGAGCCTTACTACCGCCTCGTATTCGGCGAGTCCGACGGCCTGCCGGGACTGGTGCTGGACCGCTATGGCGAGGTGCTGGTTGGACAGATCGCAACCGCCGGCATGGAAGCACTGAAGGAGATCGTCGTCGAGGCCGTGCGCTCATTGCTTGCGCCTGCCGCGCTCTACTGGAAGAACGACTCCGCCGCACGGCAGCTCGAGCAGCTGCCGCAACTGGCGGAAGCGGCCTTCGGGGAGATCCCTGCAGAGGTCACCCCCGTCGAGGCCGAACTGCGCTTCGCAGCGCCGCTGGCGCACGGACAGAAGACGGGCTGGTTCTACGACCAGACGCACAACCGTGCGCGGCTCGTGCGCTATCTCTGGCCTCGGGCACGGGTTCTGGACGTATGCAGCTATGTGGGCGCCTGGGGCATTACGGCGCTGAAGGCGGGTGCCGCCGCCGCGACCTGCATCGATTCGTCGGAGACAGCACTCGATTTCGCCCGGCGCAACGCGCAGGCCAACGGACTCGCGCTGCAGATCATCCGCTCGGATGCCTTCGAGGCGCTGAAGACACTTCACGAGCAGGGTGAGCGCTTCGATGTCGTGGTGCTCGATCCGCCGGCTTTCATCAAGCGCAAGAAGGATATCCCGCAGGGACAGGCTGCCTATCGCAAGCTCAATCAGCTGGCGCTCGGGCTCATCGAAAACGAAGGGCTTCTCGTTTCCTGCTCCTGCTCGTATCACCTCGCGCCGGAAGACCTCGTTACGGCCATCCAGACGGCCGCCCGCCATGCCGGCCGCTTCGTGCAGATCCTCGAGGCCGGAGGCCAGTCGCCCGACCATCCGGTGCACCCCGCCATCCCGGAGACGCGCTATCTCAAGGCTTTCTTCTGCCGCGTGACCCGCTGAGGTCGGCTAAACTTCGCCGCCATGATCGTCTACCCGGACATCAACCCGATCGCCTTTCGACTGGGTCCGATCAAGGTGCATTGGTACGGCATCATGTACCTGCTCGGGTTCGCTTCCGGGTGGCTGCTCGGCCGCCGGCGCGCCGCCCGGCCGGGCTCGACGTGGAAGGGCGTCGATGTCGACGATCTCGTCTTCTACGCCATGGTGGGCGGCATCCTCGGCGGCCGCCTGGGTTATGTCCTCATCTATGGCCTCAGCTTCTGGACGGCGCAGAATCCGTGGTACCCGTTCGAGGTTTGGGACGGGGGCATGTCCATTCACGGCGGCTTCATCGGCGGTATCATCGCGCTCGCGATATTCGCCTGGCGGCGCGGCCGCAGCGTCGGCGATGTCTTCGACTTCGCGGCTCCTCTGACGCCGCCGGGCCTTTTCTTCGGCCGCATCGGCAACTTCATCAATGGCGAGCTGTGGGGCAAGCCGACGACGCTTCCCTGGGGCTTCCTCTATCGCGGCCAGGAACTGCAGCCATCGCAGCTTTATGAGGGCTTCTTCGAGGGAATCATCCTCTTCATCGTCATGTGGTGGTTCACCGCGAAGCCGCGCCCGCGGCTCGCTCCGTCGGGGGTCTTCCTGGTTCTTTACGGCACTTTCCGCTTCCTCGTCGAGTTCGTGCGCATGCCGGACCTGCAGATCGGCTATCTCGCCTGGGGGTGGCTCACGATGGGCCAGGTGCTCTCGCTGCCCATGATTCTCATCGGGGCCGTGTTGCTGGCTTACGCCTACAACGGGCGCGCCAGCTCGGGCAACTTCGCCACGGCGCAGTGAGCAACACCCGATGAAGCCCTATCTCGACCTGATGCGTCGCATCCTCGAAAGCGGTGCGCGCAAGGGCGACCGGACCGGCACGGGGACGCTGTCGCTCTTCGGGCAACAGCTGCGCTTCGACCTGTCGCAGGGATTCCCGCTGGTCACCACCAAGCGCGTCCACCTGCGCTCGGTCATCTGCGAGCTGCTCTGGTTCCTGCGCGGCGATACCAACATCGCCTGGCTCAACGATCAGGGCGTCACCATCTGGGACGAGTGGGCCGATGAGCGCGGCGAGCTCGGGCCGGTTTACGGCAAGCAATGGCGCGCGTGGCTGGCGCCGGACGGGCGCACTGTGGATCAGATCCGCCTGGCGCTCGAGCAGCTGCGGGGCAATCCCGACTCCCGCCGCATCCTGGTGAGCGCCTGGAACGTCGGCGAGCTCGAGCAGATGCACCTCATGCCCTGCCATGCCCTGTTTCAGTTCTACGTGGCCGCCGGGCGCCTCTCCTGCCAGCTCTATCAGCGCAGCGCCGATGTCTTCCTCGGCGTGCCGTTCAACATCGCGAGCTACGCGCTGCTCACGCACATGTTCGCCCAGCAGTGCGACCTCGAGCCCGGCGAGCTCGTGTGGACGGGCGGCGACTGCCACCTCTACCTCAACCACGTGGAGCAGGCGAGGCTGCAGCTCTCGCGCGCTCCGTTCGCGCCGCCACGGCTCAATATCCGGCGCCGGGCCGCCACCCTGTTCGACTATACCTTCGAGGATTTCGAGTTCGTAGGCTACCAGCATCATCCCGCCATTGCCGCGCCCGTGGCGGTCTGACATGGCGCGCCAGCCGCTGTTCGTGGTGCGCAGCTCCCCGGTCCACGGCATGGGGGCCTTCGCGCTGCGCCGCATCGCCAAGGGTACCCGCATCGTCGAGTATCTCGGCGAGCGGGTGTCGCACCAGGAGGCGGACCGACGCTACCAGGGGAAAGACGCGAACGACGCCCACACGTTTCTCTTTATCGTCGACTCGAGGACCGTCATCGATGCCGGTGTCGACGGCAATGACGCGCGGTTTCTCAATCATTCCTGCAATCCCAACTGTCAGTCCGTGATCGAGAACCGGCGGGTATACATCGAGGCCATCCGCACCATACGACCCGGCGAGGAGATGACCTACGACTATCAGATCCAGCGCGAGGACGACGATCCGCCCGGCATAGAGGAAGTATTCGCCTGCCGCTGCGGCTTCCCGCAGTGCCGGGGCACGATGCTCTGGCCGGCGGACCCGCCGAAGAAGCGCCGCAAGTCCCGGCCGAAGCGCCGACTGGCGTCAACGAAGCGAACGCTTCAGAGGCATAAAGCCGGACAGCGGCGGCGGGATTCCGGGCGCGCGCGCGGGACCGCCGGGAAAGCTTCGCGGCGCTGAAGCCGCGCAGCGCTCACCTCATCATGCAGTCGCGTCGCTGGACATTGTCGGCAGTCGTTGGTGCGCTCGGCATCGTGTACGGGGATATCGGCACGAGCCCGCTGTATGCGTTCGATGCGACGCTGACCGTGGCCGGCCGTTTCGACAGCGAGCTGGTGCTGGGAGCCCTGTCGCTCATCCTGTGGGCGCTGACGATTTCCGTCACGATCAAATATGTCAGCGTCATCATGCGTGCGGACAACGAAGGAGAAGGCGGCATCCTCGCGATGTTCGCTCTCGCTCAGCGTCAGATCATCGCCGGAAACCTGTGGGCGCGTGTCACGGTATGGCTGGCGCTCGCCGGCACGGCCTTCTTCTTCTGCGATTCCCTCATCACGCCGGCGGTTACGGTGCTCAGCGCAGTCGAGGGCCTGGAGGTCCTGAACCCCAGCCTCAAGAGCACCGTCGTTCCGATCACCGTCGGCGTGATCATTGGCCTCTTCGCCTACCAACGCCGCGGCACGGCGCGCATCGGCAGCCTCTTCGGCCCGATCATGGTGCTGTGGTTCGTGGTGATCGGGCTCTCCGGCGCGGCGGCGATCTGGCGCGATCCGGTCGTGCTCGCGGCGGTCAATCCGCTCTACGGGATAGAGCTGCTCGGGCACCGCCCGGGTGTTTCGCTCGCGATCATCGGCGCGGTGTTCCTCGCCATCACCGGGGGCGAGGCGCTCTATGCCGATATGGGGCACTTCGGCAAGGTGCCGGTGCGGCTCGGCTGGTTCGTGCTCGTGTGGCCGGCGCTCATCCTCAACTACTTCGGACAGGGCGCGCTGCTTCTCGCGCAGGGGAAATACCTGCCGCAGGCGCTCTATCTGCTGGTGCCTGCGCAGGCACTGCCCTGGATGGTGATCCTCGCAACGGCGGCGTCCGTCATCGCCTCGCAGGCGGTCATCTCCGGGGCTTTCTCGATGGCGCGCCAGGCGGTGCAGCTCGATCTGCTGCCGCGCATTCGCGTCCTGCAGACCTCCGCCACTGCGCAGGGCCAGATCTACGTGCCCGTCGTCAACTGGCTGGTGTTCATTGCGGTGATCGCGTTCGTGGTCGGCTTCGGCTCATCGGCCGCCCTCACGGGCGCCTATGGCGCGGCCGTCGTCGGCACCATGATCGTCACGACCGTTCTGGGCTCCTTCGTGGCGGCGACCCAGTGGAGCTGGTCGAAGTGGTCGGTCGGGAGCCTGTTTGGCCTGCTGATGATCGTGGATGCGATCTTCTTCGTCGGCAACATGACCAAGGTGCCGAACGGCGGCTGGATTCCGCTCACACTGGCGGCGATTCTGTTCACCGTGTTCATGACGTGGCGCAGCGGACGCCTCGATCTGCGTGCGGCGCTCGCGAAGATGGCCGTGCCGCGCACCGAGCTGCCGAAGCTGATCGACGGGGTGCATCGTGTCGCCGGCACCGGCGTGTTTCTCGCCAGCGATCCGCAGCTCGTGCCCTCGGCGCTGATCCGCAACATCGAGCACAATCGTGTCGTGCACGAGCGTCTCATCATCCTCAACGTGGAGGTCGTGCGCACGCCCCGCCAGGATCCGGTGCGGCGTGTCGAGATCGAGGAAGCGCTGCCGGGAATCTATCTGATTCACGCCCGATTCGGGTTCATGGAAACGCCGGACGTGGGTGAGGCGCTCAAATCATGTCGAGCCCGGGGCTTGAGAGTCTTCAGCGAGGACAGCTCGTTCTTCGTCGGCCAGCACGTGGTGCGCGCGCGGCCGCTGCCCGGGTGGAAGGGGCTGCAGCGGCGACTCTTCGCCTGGATGCAACGCCACAGCACGCAGGCGGCGGAGTTCTTCCGCATGCCGTTCCGCGGCGTGGTCGTGCTGAACACGGTGGTCGAGATCTGATACCGCACCCCGACGCCGCCGTACCATGATCCTGCAGCAACCGCTCATCTCCCTCATCGTCGCGATGGCAGAGAACGGCACGATCGGGCGCGACAACGCGCTGCCCTGGCGCCTTCCGGATGACCTCAAGCGCTTCAAAGCCCTGACCATGGGCAAGCCGCTGCTGATGGGACGCAAGACCTGCGAGTCGATCGGCAGAGCGCTGCCTGGACGCACGAGCCTCGTCCTGACACATCACCGCGACTGGCGGTTCGAGGGTGTCGTGGTCGTCCATTCGCTCGGGCAGGCGTTGGGCTGGGCAAAGGATGCCGAGGAGCTGGTCGCGATCGGTGGTGCGGAGATCTTTCGGCTCCTCATGCCTTTCGCCCGCCGCATCTATCTCACGCTGGTGCACGCGGAGATTCCGGGCGACACGTTCTTTCCTGATTTCGATCCCACGCAGTGGGCCGACGTCGAGTGTCACAGTCACCCGGCCGACGAGCGCAATGCCTATCCGTTCACGTTCGTGACGCTCGATCGCAAGAGCGAGCCGCAGCCGCCGGGCAACTACTAGTCCCCGCCTGTCAGCCGAGCCGGCTCGCAATCAACTCCCGCGCCAGCTCGAAATCCGGCTCGCCCGGCGCGCTGCGCCGATCGAGCTCCTGCAGAATCCCCTGCTGCACGGCTCCACGGCGAAGAGCCTCTGCGTAAGGGATCTCCGGGTGGAACATCACCATGGAATAACGGGGAATGAAGCGATCGGGGAAGCGGCGCTCGAGCTCCATTGCGAGCGCCTTGCGGCGGATGTAGGCCGGATCGCGCACCGTGTCGCGCATCTCGATGTAGTTCTCGAGCGCCATCTGCGCGATGGCATCGGTGTCGGGCAGACGGGAACGCTCGAATTGCGCGAACAGAGCTTCCCAGCTCTCGTGTCGGTCGAGCAGGGCGTCGAGAGATGAGCAGTCCTCGAACGCCGCGTTCATGCCCTGGCCGTGGAACGGGACGATGGCGTGGGCCGCATCGCCGAGCAGCAGCACCCTTTCGCCGATGTGCCAGGGGCGGGCGTGAACGGTGCCGAGCTGACCCTGGGGATGGGCCGTGAAGTCCCCGATGAGGTTCGGCATGTGGTCCGCCGCATCGGCGAACTGACTCTGAAACAGGGCCTGAATCCTTCCGGGATCGGTCAGTGTCTCGAAGCTGTCAGGACCGGTGCGTGCCATGAAGAGTGTGGCCGTGAAGCTGCCATCGATGTTGGGCAGTGCGATCAGCATGGATCCGCCCCGCGGCCAGATGTGGAGCGCAAGGGGCTCCATGACGTGGCGTCCGTCGCGTGCCGGAGGGATGGTGAGCTCCTTGTAATCGTGGTCGAGCCAGTCCTCCCGCGCGTCGATGAGCCCGGAGCGGGTGAGACTCGAGCGGACGGCCGACCCGGCGCCGTCGGTAGCGATGGCCGGCGCAATCGGCACCGTGTACTCGCCGCCCGTACGCTCATCCCGCATGCGCAGCGTGCCCGCTTCCGGCAGCGCCTCGAGGCAGGTCTGCCGGAATCTGAGGGATACCTGCGGATGTCGCGCCGCCCCCTCGATCAACACACGGTTGAGGTCGGCGCGGCTCACCGAGTAGATGATCTCGCTTTCGCGCTGGCCGTAGGGTTGAAGCTGTGTCTCGCCCGAGAGCGAGTGGACCATCCGCCCGCGCATCGGAATGAGCAGGGGTCGGATCCGCTCCATCACCCCGGCGCGCTCGAGTGCCACGATGCCGCGGGCGGCGAGAGCGAGGTTGATGGATCGGCCGCGCGCGCTCGCCGCGAGCCGCGGGTCGGGCCGGCGGTCGTACAGGTTGACCGCGAAGTCGCGGCGCGCCAGCAGCAGGGCGAGGAGCGCTCCTGCGAGCCCGGCGCCGACGACGTTGACTGATTGGCCGGCGCGAGGGGTCACGGCTGACTGCGCAAGGCCCCTGCGAGCGCCTCGGCGCCGCGAAAGACGTCCATGAAGGTGTTGTACATCGGAATGGGTGCGAGCCGAATGGCATCGGGCGCGCGCCAGTCGCCGATGACGCCCTGCGCCGTCAGGGCATCGAACACTCGCTGGCCACGCCCGTCCGGCCCCGCGATCCGGACGGAGAGCTGGCAGCCGCGGGCGTCGGCGGCACGCGGCGTGATGAGCTCGACATCGGGAGCGAGCCGGTCGAGGAGATATTCCAGATAGCCGGTGAGCGCTACGGACTTCTGCCGCAGTCGCGCGAGTTCCGCCTGCTCGAAGAGGGCGAGGGAGGCGATGAGGGGAGCAGCCGAGAGAATCGGTGGGTTGCTGATCTGCCAGCCCGCGGCCCCGGGTGCGGCGTGAAACTCAGGCCCCATGCGGAAACGCGTAGCCGGCTCGTGACCCCACCATCCGGCGAGGTGAGGAGGATCATGGCGCTCGTGCAGGAAGCAGCCGCCGATGGCCCCCGGACCGGCGTTGAGGTACTTGTAGCTGCACCAGACGGCGAAGTCGGCGTCGATGTCATGAAGGGCGAGCGGCATGTTGCCGATGGAATGGGCGAGATCGACCCCCGCCACAGAGCCTGCGCGGCGGGCGGCGCGTACGATTCTGCCGAGATCGAAGGCCTGGCCCGTTCTGAACTGGACTCCCGGCCACAACACGAGCGCCACTTCAGGGCCGTGCTCCTCCAGGTAGGCCTCGATCGCCTCCTCGGGAATCGTGTCCGCGCCGGCGGCGGGGGTCAGCTCCACCAATGCCTCGGCCGGATCGAGGCCATGCCAGGCGATCTGAGAGGCCACGGCGTGCCGGTCGGAGGAGAACGCGCCGGCCTCGATGAGGATGTGCTGCCGCGCGCCGCTCGGCCGGTAGAACGCGGCGAGCATCAGGTGCAGGTTGACGGTGAGGGAGCTCATGGCCACGACCTCGCCCGGATGAGCTCCGGTGAGCCTCGCGAGGCCGTTGCACAGGTTCTCGTGGTAGGGAATCCACGGCCGTCGGGCGTGCTCGTGGCCGAGGACGCCGAGCCGCGCCCAATCCTCCAGCTCCTCCAGCACCAACGCGCGCGCCGCGTGCGGCATGAGACCGAGCGAGTGGCCGCAGAGATACACCAGCGTCTGGCCGCGGCCATCCTGGGGCAGTGCGAAGCGCTCGCGAAAGGCGCGCAGCGGATCCGCCTCATCGAGCCCGCGGGCGAATGCCGGTGTGGGTTCGTAATTCATTCAGTGAGAGACACGCCATAAAGCAGCGGTCGGCTGGGGACGGCATCGCCGTTGATCGCAGGCACCTGCAGCAAAAGAAGATACGGTCCATCGACTGCCTCGCCGGGAACGTACACCAACTCGGTGACCGTGCACTGCGATCGCGCCGCACGGGCCAGCGCCGTCTCTCCGGCAGGCAGGCCGAAGAACAGCCGGTGAGCAGTCAGACGGCCCTCATCGTGCGCCCGGTCGATCGAGGGCAGGTCGACCATCAGATGCTCGATACCACGCTCGACCAGATATTGCGTCGCCTCGCGTGTCAGGTAGGGGGGAGTCGTATCGGTGTAGTCGCGTGCGCGCTTGTCAGGCTCGTTGGGGAGCGTCCGGATGACGAGGCCCTGGGGAGCGAACGGCAGCGTTGCCGGCCAACCGGCGCGCAAAGCGCGATCCGTCACCAGGCGATCATGCGGCTGCGGCACCGGATCGGTGCTCTCGCGCGTTTCGTTGGAGGCAACGGGCCTCACCGAGAGGAGGAGCGCCGGCACGAAACTGCGCGGCACGATGCGATGGGCGTGCATGGCCTCGCGCGTCAGATGCCCCGCGCACTCGGTGTGAGTGCCATTGCAATGGGGGACCAGGGTGATCGACTCGCAGTTGCAGCTCGCGCCGCGCGCGACCGACCCGGTGAAGCCCGGCACCGAGAACGGCTGCGAGCTCGCCAGCGGCGCCCCGAAATGCCGCACCTGAGGTCCCTGGAAGTCGAGCTCGATGCTGAGATCGAACGGTCGGGCGAGATCGACGGCGATCTCGCGCCCGGCCACTTCGAGTCGCGCATTCATGCGGGGCGCTCCAGCACCGCACCGCAGCGCGAGCAGGTGCGCCGCTCGCGGCTGGCATAGAAGCGCTCGAACACCGGCGGCAGCTGCTTCTCGATGTCGGTCAGCTCGATGCGCTCCTCGTGGAGCAGGTTGCCGCAGCGCTCGCAGTACCACTGGAAGCCATCGCGCTCCCCCGGCTGGCGGCGCCTTTCGACGACCAGACCCACCGTGTTGGCGGGCCGCTGCGGCGAATGCGGCATGTTGGGCGGCAGCAGCAGGACCTCTCCCTGGCGGATCGGCACATCCACGGGTCGGCCGTCCTGCATGGTCTTCAGCACGATGTCGCCCTCGAGCTGAAAGAAGAATTCCTGGCCGGGATCGACGTGATAGTCCTGCCGTGAGTTGGGACCGCCGATCACCATGATGATGAAGTCGCCGTCCTCGAACACCCGCTTGTTGCCCACCGGGGGCTTGAGCACTTCCCGGTGTTGATCGATCCAGCGTTGCAGGTCGAGTGCTTGCAGGGGCTGCATGGGTGCCTCCTCATTGGCCGGGTGACTGGTGGCCGGCGCACGGCACTGAGATCGGCGCGGGGCCGCCGGTCCGGCTGTCATCGAGATCGATCGCCGTCAGTGTCCCGCCCCAGACGCAGCCCGAGTCGAGGCCGATCGCATCGTCGCGCAGAATGAGACCGAGTGCCGACCAATGACCGAACACGATGCGGGTGCCGCGCGTGCGGCGGCTCTCGACCTCGAACCATGGGCGCCACGGCGAGTCTCCCGGAGGAGGCTTGCCCTTCAGGCGCAGGTTGATGCGGCCGTCACGGTTGCAAACGCGCATCCGCGTCAGCACATTGATGGCAAAGCGCAGGCGGTCGGTGCCGGCGAGATCCGCACTCCAGTGGTCCGGCTCATCGCCATACATGTTATCGAAGAGGTTGCGCGGATCGTTGCGCAGCGCAGACTCGACCTCGCGTGCGAGGCTGAGGGTCATCTCGACCGTCCATTGCGGTACGACGCCGGCGTGAACCAGAAGGTCACCTGCCTCGAAATGAGCGAGCGGCCGGGTCGAGAGCCATTCCAGCAGGGTGTCGCGGTCGGCTGCACGCAGGATCTCATCGAGGGTGTCCGCACGGCGCGGCGTGCGGCAGCCGCAGGCAACCGCGAGCAGATGCAGGTCGTGATTCCCGAGCACGACGATGGCGTTGTCCCCGAGCGAGCGCACGTACCGCAGCACCTCGAGCGACTGCGGGCCGCGATTCACGAGGTCACCGACGAACCACAGGCGGTCGCGGTCCGCCGAGAAGCCTATCCGGCTGAGAAGTGCCCGCAGCTCATCGCAGCAGCCCTGGATGTCGCCGATGGCATGTCGGCTCACTGCAGAATACCGGGGATCGCGAGCCGGAAGGGTGGGATGGGCGCATCGAAGTGCTGTCCCTCGGCATCCACCATCTGATAGCTCCCTTCCATCGTGCCGACGGGCGTCTCGAGGACGGCGCCGCTCGAATAGCGGAAACCCTGACCCGGCTCGAGGTGTGGCTGCTCGCCAACGACCCCCTCGCCGCGGACTTCCTTCACCCTGCCGTTGGCATCGGTGATGATCCAGTGGCGCGTCAGGAGCTTGGCCGAGCGCTGACCCTCATTGCGGATGGTGATCGTGTACGAGAACACGTATCTCTGCTCGTTCGGACTCGACTGCTCGTCGAGATAGCTCGTCGTGACCTCGACGCGGATCTTGTGCAAGTCCCGGCTCATGCGGTCGATTCTACCGTTTCCCAGCCCGCTTTCCGTTTTGGCGGACGCACTGCGCGCCGCGGCTCGCGCGTCCTGCGCGGGCGCTCACCCCTTGGCGGGGCTCGGCCCCATCCGCACTGCAAGCACGTCACAGGGCGCAGCATGGAGCACCGTATCCTCGATGAAGTTGACCAGAATCGAGGGGCCGTGGCGCTCCCGACTGCCGAGCACGATGAGATCGATCTGTCGCTCGCGGGCAACGCGCACGATCTCCGCCTTGACGTTGCCGGATTCCACGCGGTGATTGGCGCCTGCGAGGCCGAGCTCCTCGGTCAGTGCGGTGAGACGCTGGCGCGCCCGCGCGAGCAGCTCGTCCTCGATGCGTACCGCGGGCATCAGGGTCTCGCCCATGGGCTCGACCGGCATGAACTCCACCACGTGGAGCAGCTCGACCTCTGCGCCGAGCGTTGCCGCAAGATCGCATGCACGTTTACCGATCTGCAGGCTGTACTCGCTCAGATCGACCACGAGCAGAATGCGGCGGTACGGGTAGGTTGACATGGATGCGGCCCTCGATGAAGCCATGGTACGGGGAAATCCTAACTCAACCTGAGTCGGACGGCAGCTTCACCGTGCCCGCGATGGCATTGAACAGCGCGGGCGGGACCGTCTCCGGCCGCGATGTGGGATCCGCCCCGCAGCTCTCGATCTGCTCCGCGGTAACTAGACCACGAAGCGCGTTGCGCAGCGTCTTGCGACGATGGGCGAAGGCTGCGGCTACGACGGCCCGGAAAGCCGGATGGATCGGGAATGCCGGCGCCGACCGCACCGTGAGCCGTGCGACGGCTGACCACACTTGCGGGGGCGGCTGGAAGGCCCCGGGACCTACGTCGAACAATCGGGCGACTTCCACCCAGGGTGAGAGCATGACGGTGAGGCGTCCGTAAGCGGACTCACCTGGCTGGGCGGCCATGCGGGCAATCACCTCGCGCTGCAGCATCACATGCATGTCCCTGATGTGCCGCACGCTCTCCAGGAGGTGAAAGAGCAGCGGCGTGGAGATGTTGTACGGAAGGTTGCCGATGACCCTCAGCGGCCGGCCGCGTTGGCTTGCGAGCATTGCGAAATCGAATCGGAGCGCATCCGCTTCGTGCAGCGAAAATCGAGGTCCGGCCAATTCGTCGCGCAGCAGCGCCGCGAGATCGCGATCGACCTCGACCGCATCGAGCGTGCCGCAATCGGAAGCCAGCAGCCGGCGGGTAAGGGCGCCCCGCCCGGGACCGATCTCCACCAGGGCCTCACCCCGGTGAGGTGCGACCGCGGCGGCAATCCGCTCGATCACTGCCGGATCGTGCAGGAAATGCTGGCCGAATCGCTTTCTGGGTCTGGCTCGAAAGCCTGCCTGCGGCATTCAGGCGGCCCGCGCCAGCTGCACCGCGAGGTCGAGGGCGGCCGCCAGGCTGCTCGCGCTCGCGCGGCCGGAGCCGGCAAGATCGAGCGCGGTGCCATGGTCCACCGAGGTCCGCCGGATCGGCAGGCCGAGCGTCACATTCACCGCGCTCTCGAACCCCGCGTGCTTGATCACCGGCAGGCCCTGATCGTGGTACATGGCCAGTACCACGTCGAAGTCGGCAAGCATCTGCGGCACGAAGGCCGTGTCGGCCGGCACAGGTCCCACGACCCGCAGGCCGAGCGTCTGCATGCGTGCGACGGCCGGTGCGATCACGCGGATCTCCTCGTCTCCGAGGTGGCCGTTCTCGCCGGCATGCGGGTTGAGGCCGCACACGGCGATCCGCGGACGCTCGATGCTCCACCATCGGGTCAGATCGCGGTCGATGATCGCGAGCACCTCGCAGAGCAGTTCACCGGTGATCGCGGCGCTCACTGCGGCAAGCGGCAGGTGTGTCGTGGCGAGCGCCACGCGCAGCGAGGGCGTCGCCAACATCATCACGGGTCGTGGGGTGCGCGTGCGCTCGGCGAAGAATTCCGTGTGGCCGGTGAAGCGAATGCCGGCGTCGTTGATTATCCCTTTGTGGACGGGCGCGGTGACGATCGCGGCGAACTCACCGCCGAGAGCGCCGGTGCAGGCCCGCTCGAGCAGGTTGAGGACATAGGGCGCATTGCGAGCGTCGAGTCGGCCTGCGACAGCAGGCGCGGGCAGAGGGTGATGCTCCACCGTGAGCGTTCCGGGCAGGTGACGGTGCGAGACGCGGTCGTAGGGTCGCAACTCGACTTTCATGCCGAGCGCCCGGGCCCGGTCGGTGAGCATCTCACCATCGCCGAGGCAGACGAGATCGCAGTCGAGCTCGCGTGCCGCCAGCCCCAGGCAGACGTCGGGTCCGATGCCCGCCGGTTCCCCCGAGGTCAGCGCGATGCGCGGCAGCACGGCGGGGCGGCCGATCAGCCGGTCATGACCTTCACGTAGGCGTCATCGCGCAGGTGCTGCAGCCATATCTCCGTATCCTCGTCGGCCTTGCTCGCGCGAATCGCCTCCATGGCATTCAGCCGCCTGACCTCCTGCGTCTCGTCATGATCGCGCCGTCCGAGGAGCTGCGCGATGTGCCAGCCGAAGTGGCTCTGGAAAGGCTCGCTGATCTCACCCACCTTGAGCTTGGCGATCGCCCCGGCGAACTGCGGGTCGAACACATCCGGGCTCTGCCACCCCAGATCGCCGCCGTCGGAGGCGGAGCCGGGATCCTGCGAGGCGGCCGAGGCGGCGACGGCGAAACTCTCTCCCTTGAGGATGCGCTGGCGGATCTGCTCGAGGCGCTGCCGCACGGTCGCATCGTCCTGCAGCGCGTTGGTCTTGAGCAGGATGTGACGCACATGGATCTGCGCCACGATCGCTTTCCTGTCCTGACTGCGCACCTGATTGAGCTTCACGATGTGGATGCCGGTCGGGGTGCGCAGCGGCGCGCCAACCTGCCCGGGCTTGAGCCCCATGATGAGGCTGGTGAGGAAGGTCGGCAGCTCCGAGCCCTGGCGCCAGCCGAGCGAGCCGCCCTCCAGGGCATCCTCACTGTTGGAATAGGCCACGGCGAGCTTGCCGAAGTCCTCACCCTTGCTGGCGCGCTGATAGACATCGGCGGCGCGCTGCTGGGCCTGCGTGATCTGCTCCGGCGTCGCGTTCGCCGGTACCGCGATCAGGATGTGGGAGACGTTGTATTCCGCGTTGGTCGCGGGCGCTTTGGCCTGTTTGGCGATGAATTGATCGATCTCCCGGGGAGTGACCGCGATGCGCTGCAGGACGTCGCGCTGGCGCAGCAGGCCTATGGTGAGCTGCTGGCGCATCTGATCGCGGTAGCTCGCGTAGTCGATGCCCTGCTGCGCGAGCACCGTCGGCAGGTCGGCGAAGGCGATCTTGTTGCGCGTGGCCACATCCTGCAGCGCGGAATTCAGCTGGTCGTCGGAGATCGTGATGCCGTCGTGATTCGCCTGCTGCAGCTCGATGCGCTGCAGAATCAGCCGATCGAGCACCTGCTTGCGCAGGACACTGTTCGCGGGCAGCGACATGTTCTGCGCCTGGAGCCTCGCGGTGACCTCGTGCATCTGGTCGTCGACCTCGCTCTCCAGCACGACGCCGTCGTTGACCACGGCTGCGATGCGGTCGAGGAGTGTCCCCTGGGTCGAAAGGTCTCGGGTCTGGGCCAGCGCCAGGCCCTGGAAGGCCATAGCGCCCATAATTACTACCATTAGCCGCCGCATGCGCTCGTCATCCTCGGTGAACCGGCCCCCAGAAGACTGGTTCTAGCGGGTCGGGAATGCTTTGGAATTCGCCTCCGTCGGAGTGTAGCCGGGAATCGCCTCGGCGAGAGAGGCATCCGACGCCGATCCGACACTGGCCAGCCCCGTGAGTTCCAGCTGCAGCCAGATGCCGGTGTCCTGCGGCCCCGTCCTGGCGGTGCTCGTGGTCGGACGGGCGCCGACGTACCGGCGTGCACCGAGGCGCAGGCTCCAGCAGCACGCACGGTACTCAAAGCCGGCGAATCGCTCCAGCGCCTCGTGGTCCGCCAGCGAATATACCCCGCGCGCGAAGACGCTCCAGGACCGCCCGATGGGCCAGGCCGCGGAAGTCTCGATCTGCTCCACATTGCAGCTTGGGGTCCCTGGCGTGCCGCACAGGGGCATCTCCCCCGGCAGGCCGGTCACGAGCACGGCCTCCTCGAAGATGCCCCGCTCGAACCGATAGCCGAGATTCACGACGCGATCGGGAGCGGGGTGATACTGGACCTCCACATGCGCGCGCTGCGTCTGGGACGTCTGTGGATCCCACTGCACCTCGGCATCCGCGCTCCAATGCTGGAAGGCGGTGAGGGCGAGTTGTGCGACCAGGTCCGAGCGCCTGCCGGTGCGCGGAAGCTCGCCGGGCAGGGTGACGCGGGGGGTCGTGAAATAGAGCTCCTGCCCGAAGGTAGCCGTGAGGTACTGCCTGCCGTCCACTGCGCTCAGGAGCCTCGTGGTGACGCCGGTGCTCAACTGATTGGCATCACCCACCCGGTCGGCACCGACGTAACGATTGGTGCGGAAGAGCTCCACCGGATCGAGATCGGGAACGGCGGTGTCGAAGACGGGGAGCTCGCTCTGATTCCGATAAGGTACATAGAGATACATCAGGCGCGGCTCCAGCGTGACGGTCCGCTGGTCGCGCGAGCCGGTGGCGCGCTCGAGCTGCACGCCGGTATCGAGGTTGGCGATGGGAAGTGTCCGCGAGGGCGAGCTCGGTTGGCCCGACAGCGTGTTCGAGAGCTCGTATTGCGTCGCCCGCCAGGCTACTGCGGGCCGGACGAACCAGCCCGCGCCCGCGAAGTTGAGTGATGTCGCCGGGTTCAGATCGAGCCGCCAGCCGGTCACGCCGATCGAGCGCCGAAATTGCACGACTTCCGAGTCGAAGCCGTAACGCACCACGTCGGCCGGTCCCCAGCCGTAGTCGGCGCTCACGGTGAGGTCGGGCGTGCGGGCATACGGCCGCTGATCGAGCAGCAGCGTGCTGTCGATCGTCTGGAACTGCTGCGCCATGGCCTGGACATTCCAGTGCACATCCCGGTACGAGAGCACGGCACTGCGTCCGAGGAACGGGGTGCTGGTGCCCTCCGGGCCGGTTTCGAAATCCTCGAAATACTGGGTGTCGCTGACGTTCTCGCCATCGAGCGTCAGCCGGAAGTTGCCCGGCAGCTCGGTCACGTTCACCAGCCGGACGCGGCTGCGGGCGTCGTGGAAGACGGCATCGTTCGGCAGATAATCCCAATCGAGCTCGCCGTGCTGCTGCCGCGTGAGATAGCGGAAATCGCCGCCGATATCCGGTCCGCGGCGGCTGTACTCAGTCGGCTCGAAGGTGAAGTCGGCGTTGGGAGCGATGTTCCAGTACCAGGGCACCGAGAGCTGCACGCCCCCGCGCGAGGTGTTGCCCAGAGTGGGAAAGAGGAACCCGCTCTTGCGCTGATTGCCGAGCGGAAACGACACCCACGGGAGATACAGAATAGGCACCCCCTTGAAATCGACGCGCGCGCCGCGTCCCGTGCCGATCCGGTTGCGGGTATCGAGGGTGATTCGGGCGGCGCGCAGGACCCAGGATTGGTCATTCACCGGACACGTCGTGAAAGTGACGCGCTCCAGGCGAATGAGGCCCTGCGGGGTGAGTTGCATTTCCTTTGCTGCGCCCCGGGCCGAGCGCTGCACCAGGTTGAAGCGCGCCGAGTCGAACTGCGCGCCCTCGACCGGGGAATAGCTGCCGCCTGCACCCGTGACGTGCACCACCGGGTCGGTATAGTCGATGCCGCCATGGGTGCGCAGCGAATTGTTGTTCCTGTCGTACTGCAGCTGGCTCGCCTTGATCTGCCGCTGTCCCTGGCGCACGACGACGTGTCCGCTCAGGTTCAGAACGCCGTTCTCGCCGACCATGCTGTCGCTCTGGATGCTCACCTTGCCGCCGCTCGCGAGGCTCTTCTCGGCAGGTACTTTGTGGGCAGTGATCGGCGGCGGGCTGCTGGCGGGAGTGGGCTGCTGGTCGGCGCGGAGAATAAAAGGAATGAGTCCGCAGAATGACAGCAGGGCGGTCCAGAATGGGTTCCAACGCGACATCAGGGGCAGCATTATAATGGGCCATGCCTGAGAACGATGCGCGACTCGCGCTCCTGCAAGGTTGGCTGTCGCGCGATTTGAGCATGCGCCCCGTACGCCTCGAGCGCGCCTCGAGTGACGCCAGCTTCCGACGGTACTTTCGCGTAGTGTGCGATGACAGCACGCTCATCGTCATGGATGCACCGCCCCAGACGGAGGACGTACGGCCGTATCTGCGCGTTACGGAGCTGCTCGAGCCGCTCGGAGTTCACGTCCCGCACGTTTACGAGGCTGATGTGGCTCAGGGCTTCGTGCTGCTCGAGGACTTAGGTGCCACGCACTATCTGGCGCAGCTCGGCGCCGGGGGCGATCCGCAGCGCCTCTACGGCGATGCGCTGCAGGCGCTCGCGGAGATCCAGCTGCGGGGCGCGGCGGCTGCCGCGGAGCTGCCTCCCTACGATCGCGGACCGCTCGCGCGCGAGCTCGCACTCATGCCGGAATGGTTCCTCGACAGGCACCTCATGCTGGAGCTGACCGCCGCCGAGCGTCAGATGGTCATCTCGAGCTTCGAGTTCCTGATCACCGAGGCACTGTCCCAGCCTGAGGTCTTCGTGCACCGGGACTATCACTCGCGCAACCTGATGGTGGTCGGCGAGCGCAATCCGGGCGTGATCGACTTCCAGGACGCCTTGCGAGGCCCCATCGGTTACGACCTCGTGTCGCTGTTGAAGGATTGTTACATTTCCTGGCCGCGCGAGCGCGTGCTCGAGTGGGTGAGTGGCTACCGCTCGCTGTTGCAATCGCGTGGCGGCCGCGTCGGCGGCAGCCCGGCGCAGTTCCTGCGCTGGTTCGACCTCATCGGGGTGCAGCGGCACATCAAAGTCCTGGGCATCTTCGCGCGCCTCTGGTACCGCGACGGCAAGCCGGGCTATCTGCGTGATCTGCCGCTGACACTCGATTATGTCCGGGAGGCCTGCCGCCTGTACCCTGAGCTCGCGGCGCTTTCGGAGTTCCTCGAGCGCCGGGTGGCTCCCGAGCTGCCGCGCGCCAACGAGCGCGTCGCGCGGCAAACGGCGCGGCAGGGGCCATGACGCGTGTCGCAACTCCCAGGGCGATGCTGCTGGCCGCAGGGCGCGGCGAACGGTTGCGGCCGATCACGGACACGCTGCCGAAGCCGCTGGCCGAGGTGGCCGGAAAGCCGCTGATCGTCTATCACCTCGAGGCGCTGGCGAGGGCGGGAGTGCGTGAGGTCGTGATCAATCTCTCCTGGCTCGGAGAGAAGATCCGCGCCGCACTGGGTGATGGCAGCCGCTTCGGTGTGCACATCGCCTACAGTGAGGAAGGGCCGGTACCGCTCGAGACCGGCGGCGGCATTCATCGCGCGCTGCCGCTGCTCGGCTCCGGACCTTTTCTCGTGCTCAATTCCGATGTCTGGACCAACATGGATTTCGCCCGTGTCCTGACGGTGGAGGAGGGCGCCGATGCACGCCTCATGCTGGCGCCGAATCCGCCGCACCATCCGCGCGGCGACTTCGGGCTCGAGAGCGACTTCGTGGTGGAGCGTGAAGCCGACCGCTTCACCTATACCGGCATCGGCATGTATCGGCCGGAGCTTTTCGAGGGATGCGTGCCGGGAAAGTTTCCGCTGCTGCCGCTCCTGAAGCGGGCGATCGCGGCGCGCCGTTTGCGCGGTGAGGTCTATCGGGGCGAATGGCTGGACATTGGCTCGCCGGATCGGCTGGCGTGGCTCGATGCTAGGGAGCGCGGCGCGAGACGAGGTTAAAGGGGGCTCGCTTGACCCCGTGGCGTAAAATGACGCCCATGGCGAGCCTCAAAGACATCCCGGTCATAGCCGATGCGGGACCCGCACAGCGGGAGCCGCTGCGCAGCGGTGAGAAATACCTTACGCGTCAGGGATTTACGGCAATCCGAGATGGCATCAAGGCGCCCGCGACCGGGCTCGGCCAGCCGCCGGGCGCTCCCGTTGGCGCGGGCAAGCCCTCCTGGCTGCGCGCCAGGGCGCCCTCGGGCGTGGGCTTTCAGTCCGTCAAGGGCATCGTCAAGGAGCACCGCCTCGCTACCGTATGCGAGGAGGCGAAGTGCCCGAACATCGGCGAGTGCTGGAATGCCGGCACCGCCACGATCATGCTCATGGGTGCCGTCTGCACACGAGCGTGCCGTTTCTGTTCAGTCGATACCGGCAATCCGCATGGCTGGCTCGATTCGGACGAGCCCGAGAACGCCGCTCGCAGCGTCGAGCTGATGAAGCTCAAGTACGTCGTGCTTACCTCCGTGGATCGCGACGATCTATTGGATGGTGGTGCCAGCCACTATGCTGCCTGCATCCGTGCCATCAAGCGCCGCAATCCAACAACCGCAGTCGAGGCGCTGACGCCTGACTTCCGAGGCGTGCTTCAGGACGTCGAAACAGTCGTCGACTCTGGACTCGAGGTCTTTGCGCAGAACATCGAGACGGTGCGCCGTCTCACCCATCCAGTAAGAGATCCGCGCGCCGGGTACGAGCAGACGCTGCGCGTGCTTGCGCATGCCAAGCAACACAAGCCGGCCGTGTTGACGAAGAGCAGCCTGATGCTGGGCCTCGGTGAGACCGATCAGGAGATCGAGCAGACACTGGCCGACCTGCGTGCGGCCGGCGTGGATATCGTCACGCTGGGGCAGTATCTGCGTCCGACGATCAACCATCTGTCCGTCGAGCGCTACGTGACGCCTGCGGAGTTCGATCGTTACCGCGAGGGTGCTCTTTCCCTGGGCTTCCTCGAGTGCGTGTCGGGGCCCCTGGTACGCTCGAGCTACCGCGCGGAACAGGCTCTGAATCGCAACAACGCCGGCCTCGACAACAGCCGCCTCGCGCCCGAGAAGAAGGTCGTTTGAGCGCGGATCAGATCAGCATCGGCGATGGCCTGACGGCGGTCTGCGTCGCCGGTGAGCTGCGGCCATCGCGTCGTGCTCCCCCGTCCCATGTCCTTCGCGATCTCGGCCTCGTGGAGTACGAGCCAACCTGGCGCGCCATGCAGCGCTTCACCGACGAGCGGGGCCCCGATACTGCCGACGAGATCTGGTTCCTGGAGCACCCGCCTGTCTTCACGCTGGGCATGAACGCCAGCCGCGATCATCTACTCGCCCCCGGCGACATCCCCGTCGTGCAGATCGATCGTGGCGGGCAGGTGACCTACCACGGACCCGGGCAGCTCGTGGTCTATCCCTTGGTCGACCTTCGGCGCGCCGCGCTTGGTGTTCGCGACATCGTCACCGCCCTCGAGCGCAGCGTCATCGACTACGCCGCCGAGCTCGGCATCATCGCCGAATGCCGCAGAAATGCCCCTGGCGTCTACGTCGGTGGCCGCAAGCTCGCGAGCGTCGGCATCCGCGTGCGCCGCGGTGCGACGTACCACGGCATCGCCCTGAACGTGAGCGTGGATCTCGAGCCTTTCCGTCGCATCAACCCCTGCGGTTACGCGGGGCTCGAGATGACCCGGCTGGCGGATCTGGGCGATGTCAAATCGGTGGCCATCGCCGCCCAGGCTCTCGAGCCTCACCTGTTGAGGCATCTGTACGGGCGTTCGTAACCGGTCTGTCACCCCTGCGCGACTGACCGCGTAACTACCCTTACCCCAGCATTGCCAGTCATCCATCAGAGGAGCGGCAATGCAACTCATCCGTGGGAAGGTGCCCCGCACGGCCCTCATCCTTGCAACGTTTACAACGCTCGTCGTTGCTGCAATCGCGGGCTGCGCCCGTCAGGCTGCTTCCGGCGTGACCCTTCTCAATGCTTCCTATTCGCCGACGCGCGAGCTCTATGGGGACTACAACACGGCCTTCCAGAAATACTGGAAAGCGAAGACCGGTCAGACGGTGCGGGTGAGCATGTCCTACGGCGGCTCGGAGCTGCAGGCGCGTTCCGTCGTCGACGGGCTCGGAGCCGATGTGGTGACGCTGGCGCTGGCCGCGGACATCGACGTCATTGCGCAGCAGGGCAAGCTGCTGCCGCGCAACTGGCAGACCCGCCTGCCGGCCAACAGCTCCCCTTATACCTCGACGATCGTGTTCCTCGTGCGTAAAGGGAATCCCAAGGGGATCCGCGACTGGAGCGATTTGGTCAAGCCTGGCGTTTCGGTCATCACCCCCAATCCCAAGACCTCCGGTGGGGCGCGGTGGAATTTCCTTGCAGCCTGGGCCTGGGCGCTGAAGCAGCCAGGAGGCAATGAGGCGAGTGCCAGGCAGTACCTCCACGACCTGTTCGGACACGTCCCGGTGCTGGATACCAGCGCGCGCGCTGCGACGACGACTTTCGTCCAGCACGGCCTCGGGGACGTGCTGATTGGTTGGGAAAACGAGGCGTTGCTCGCCATCCGTGAGAAATCGGGCGATGGCCTCACGATCGTCTACCCGTCGGTCAGCATCCTCGCGGAGCCGCCGGTCGCCGTGGTCGATCAGTACGCTCTACAGCACGGCCGGCGGCCGCTGGCAACGGCGTATCTTCAATACCTCTACAGCAAGGAAGGGCAGGAGATCATCGCTCGCAACTTCTACCGTCCCCGCGACCCGCAGGTTGCGGAGGAGTTCGCCAAGCAATACCCGTCGATGGATCTCGCCACCATCGCCGATTTCGGCGGCTGGCCGAGCGTGCAGCAGAAGTTCTTTGCGGGCGGCGGGGTGTTCGATCAGATCTATTCGCACGGGCAGTAACGCGGCTATGGCTCCCAGCTTGAGATCGCAAAATGCGATTTCAAGTGCTCGCTCTCTTCGGCAGTGAGCCTGAACATAAAATCCTTCGGGAAACGCGCGGCGTTGCGCTTAACGGCTTCGTTGAGCCGACCGGTTGTGGTGCCGTAGATTGTGGCGAGGTCGCGATCGAGGAGCACTCGATAGCCGCGCAGCACCAAAATCGACTGAGTAATATTGTCGACGGATGCGGTGGCCGCCTCGTTTCTCGGGAAAGCTTCCCGGCGGGGTCGCGCCGGGCGACTCATAGCCGTGGTCCCCGACCACCCTCAGCGCGGGCGATCCGCTTGCGGGATCGGCGAGGCGCGGTCTTCGCCGCCCCTATGGACTTGGAAAATGCCTCCCCACTCCGAATTCGAGGACGTATCGAGTAGCCTGAGGCGACCATGCCTTGCTCCGTGATTCTCCAGTGCCACTCGACTTCCTCGTTCAGAGCGCATACGACATCCAGTATTACCGGACGCAGGCGCGGATTGCTCGGAATTGGAGCCGGAATGATTCGGCCGAGTGGATTTTTCATTTGAAAGTCGGCCGTAAGGGTGGGCTCTCCGCGCATGTGTGGCGGCATAGTTGAAATAGCAAGGTGTCACATGTGTACCTTTAAATCAAGGCAGTTTGCGGATGCGTTTGTGCAGATTTTCGATGTCGTTAGCGTTGGAAGTCGCGCCCGTCAATATCCGGGCGAACACCATCAGAGGAAGCGCGGCACTGAGTGCGTCCACTCAACCGTGGCTGCAACAACGCGCTACTGAGCGTGTGTCGTGACACGCGAGTCCGTAGGGAGGAGATCGTTCTGTCTGCGAGTAGATGGATCTGAAGACTGTCGTTCGCGGAGGGCGACCGCCCAGCCTACGAGCTCGATCGGGGAGGGAAGGTCCATGGTTGCGCCATAGCGTATTGTTCGCTGGCTGCGAAGATCGGAATCGATGATCATCGCGAAGCGCGGGCCGCTGTGGGCGATTTCCGCACGAAGAGTGCTCGCGCGGACGTCGAACAATGCGCCCTGCGGCGGTGAGGCAGTCGATAGCAACGCGGCGCACCCTTCGCCCAGCTGGGCCAGCCATCCGAGCGACGACGCATCGGCATCGTCACCGTGTCGCGTCAGCGCAAGCGGCCGCACCGCATGCTGGTTGAAGCTGTGTTCTAGGATGCGGATCCAACGGTCCCTCTCGAGTTGCTCCCGATCGAAGTCATCGGGGCGGGAAAAGAGAATGGCCCAGCTCTCACCGAGCCATTCGCATAACGGGAGAATCGCCGATGATTCCGCGGCCGCGCCGAGGCGGCTTTCCGGGACAACCAGTGTCGTCATGGAGCCTCCGCTCTGGGGCGCCCGCCACGGCGGGCTCGAGATGCATCCTGCAGGTGTGACGGTAGAAAAGGCTGTAGAAAGCCGGTGACGGTTCGGTGCCAATCGGACTTCGCGGGCCTCTCTCAGAAGGCGATCTGAAACCTCGTGAAGAGCGCCTTCTCGTCCGGCCGGTCGCCCGCCAATGCGCCACCCTTGAAGCGGGTCAGCTCATAGTCGAGCGCCCACTTGAGGTTGCGGTTGAGGTACCAGTTGACGCCAACGCCCGCGGCACGCGCCCTTTGCGCGCTTTTTGCCGGATTCGCGAAGGAGCTGCTGCCGCCATCGAAGGCTGCCGGATCTACGTTCAGCTCCTGAACGCGGGCGACCAGCTCGAGCGCACCCCATCCAGGCGCGCCGACGCGATACGGCTTATTGGGGGTGACGCCGGAGAAGCTCTCGGATTCACCCGTCACGAGCCAGGAAAGCTGTGCCTGCCAAGCGGAGTTGGTGAGCAGCGTCGAGCGTGCTACGCCGCCGTTGACACGCGCTACGCCCTGTCTCACCCGAGTGTACTCGGCAAGCAATCCAACGGGCCCCGCGTAGTAGTAAAGTTGCGGAGCGATTCGCAGGTGCTCGCCGCTGGCATAGGTTCCATTGCTGAGCGCTGGCTGGGTGAGAGTTGCCGCGGTATTGCCGCGGTAACTGAAGAAGGTCTGCTGACTGGAGGCCTTGTACGATGCCAGGAGAGTATTGTCGGGGCTGCCGGTCGCGCGGACGTAGGTGCCGGCCACGCCGAAGCCGAGGCCGCTGAGCGCCGGATTTGCCGAAAGAAGGAACGGGCGGAGGAAGACGCGGGCCGCGACATCACCCTTACCGTCGCTGCCGAAGTCCGGCGTGAGATTGTTGTCGCTGCTCGTGCCGTCGGCGACTCCGTTGAAAAGACCGACCGAATAGTTGACGCGGCCGCCGGCGAGGTCTCCGCCAATCTGCACGCCGATGTCTCGATTGGGCACGAGGTCGGTCGGCATTGCGCGCTCGATGAAACGGTTGTCGGCGGCCGACTGCAGCCGCTCGAGGCCGACAGGAGGCTTGAATTTGCCGACGGTCAGGGTCAGCCAGGGCTTGAATCTCGCGGAAATTAAGGCATCCTGGACTATCGTCTTGCCGCCGCCGAAGTCGGGCATCAGCTTGAAGTCATAGATGTCATCGAGCGTGCCCTGGAGGATGGGCCGTACACGGCGCAACAACCATGTGTTCGACGCCGAAGAGGTGGTGCTGTCGGCAAAGTAGCGGCCGTCGGCCTGAATGAGCGCACCAAGCCTGAGAACATTCGAGCCGTCCGCGGAGGCAAGGGCGAGACCCTTGGGCCCCCATCGAACGCCGCCACTAGCCTTTGGTTTCGCGTGCTGTGGCTCACGTTGTTTGCGCTCGAGCTCGTGAAGCCTCTGCTCGTCGGCTTTGAGCCGTCGCTCGAGGGCCTCAATGTCATCGGGTGACGCCTGCATCGATGCTTGCGTCACATTCGGCGCTACGCTCTGCCCAAAGGCAGCGGGGACGACAGTGAACAGCGGTATGGTGGCAGCTGCGAGGGTCATCGGGACACGCAGACTGCGGGCTTGAGGCAACATGTGTTGTCGTTATCCTGTGCAAGGGTGAGAGAAGGTGCAGCCGCACCCGGGGGCGGCCACTCACGCCTTACGCTAAGGAAGTCAGGGTAACGAGTCAGTCGAGCGGAGGTGACGGAGCGGTTAGGTCCGCTATTCGGTCACCAGTTTGTAACCCGCGCCTGCAGCGGTCTGCAGAATCTGCGGGGTAGCCGGGTCGCGCTCGATCTTCTGCCGCAGCCGGTGGACGAGCTGCTTGAGGAGTTGCCGATCGCCGGAGCCTCTGTGACCCCACACGTGGATCAGCAGGCGGTCGGAGCTGACTGTGCGCCCCGAGTTCGCGAGCAGAAGCTGCAGCAGCCGCAGCTCGAGCTTCGTGAGACGGACGGGCGATGCATCTGCGATCGTGAGGTTGTGCTCGTCCGTGTCCAGCCTCAACTTTCCGTTGGACAGGACGGAGGCGCCCTCCGTGCCCGCTCGCCGCAAGAGCGCCTTTACTCGTGCGAGGAGCGTGCGCGGACTGAAGGGCTTGGTGAGGTAGTCGTCGGCCCCCAGCTCGAGGGCGCGAACGAGATCTTCTTCTTCACCACGCACCGTCAGCATCATGATCGGTACGCGCGAGTTGCGGCGGACCGACTCGCAGACCTGAAAGCCGCTCGCCCCCGGCATGTTGATGTCAAGAATGACCAGATCCGGCACTTCGTCCGCCACGGTCCGCAGCGCGGCGATTCCGTCCGCGGCCTTGATCACGAGATATCCAGCCTGTGTCAGGGTAAACCCGACGAGGTCGCGCAGATCGCGATCATCATCTGCCACCAGAACCTTCATGCCGTGACCTCCACGGGCAGGCTGACGGTGAACCGCGTCCGGCCCTTGCCGGTCCGCGCCACCGCGACGGCGCCTCCGTGACGCTCCACGATCGAGCGCACGATCCAGAGCCCGAGCCCGAGGCCGCCGGCCTCCGGCTCTTCTCCGGCACCGCGGCGGAATGGGGCGAAGATGTGGTCCCCGGAGGCGGGCTCGGGCCCCGGTCCTTCGTCCTCCACCCAGGCATCGAGGCTGCCGTTCTCGAGCCCGGCACCGATCCGTACGGTGCTGCCCTCTGGCGCGTACTTGTTGGCGTTGGCTAGCAGATTGACGAACACCTGGGTGAGGCGGTGCCGGTCGCCCTCGATGCTCGGCAGGTCATCGGGAAGGCTGATTTCGAGCTGCTGATGGCGCAGAGACAGCAGCGAGCCGATGAGCGCCTGCGCGTCCTCGATGACCTCGGCGAGGTCCACGCGCTGGTGCCGTATCGCAAGCTGGCCGGAGTCGATGCGCACGCTCTCCAGCAGGTTGTCGATCAGGCGCGTGAGACGCAGCGTACCGCGCTGCAGCGACTGTGTGAGCTCGCGGCGCTGATCGGACGACATCGTCTCGAGGTTATCGAGCAGCAACTCGATGGAGGCGAGCTGGGCGGCGAGCGGCGTGCGGAACTCGTGCGAGATGTTGGCGAGCACCGAATCGCGGGCGCGACGCCCGGCCTGGGCCTCGGCTTCCCGCCGCCGCAGGGTCTCGATCAGTTCCAACAGGTTGCGCCGCATCTCTTCCATGGTCCGGGCAAGCGCGCCGACTTCCGCGGCACCGCCCGGCGGGATCGAAACGGAGAAATCGCCCTGCCCGATGCGTACGGCGGCGTCGGTGAGCGCCTTGACCGGCCCGACGACTCGCTTGCTGAGAATCGTGCCCGCGAGCACTGCGAACGCTGCGAGAATCAAAGTCGTCAGCACGAGCTCGCGGATCAGCCGAGTCGTCGAGCTCTCCACGAGGCTGATGGGGATGCTGGTATCTATGAATCCGATGGCCTCGCCGGTCGATGCGAAGAGCGGCACGCTGGCCTCGTAAAGGCCGAGCGATTCGATGCGTCTTACCGCCGAGTGCCCATCGGCCAGTGCTGCGGAATAGAGCGGCGTGAGCGCGCTCACGGGATCGGCGGTGTATTCACGGTAATCGACGAAGCGCACCTGTATGCCGACACGCTGCGTCAGTTCGCGTGCGAGACGCGGGTCGAGGAGCCGCAGCACGTAGATGCGAGCGTCTCCCGGCCCCTGGACGGGTACGAACGCCCCGAACGCGGCGAGCTGCGCGTTGGTGGGCAGTGCAAGGAAGGTCGGACCTTGCTCGGCGCTCTCTGATCGGATTCCCTGCCAGTCGAGCGCGGGCCCACTCGCCGCGAGCAATGTCGTGTCGGAGAACACCGCGCAGGCATCGAGCTGTGAGGTATCACAGAACCGCCGCAGAAAGGGGGTGATCGCCTGGTCCTGCCGTTGATCGAGCAGCCGCTGCAGAGTGGGACGCTGCGCCAGGACGCGCGCCGAGGTCAGCGCGTCCTCGGTCATGCGCCGCACGTCCTCCCGGGCGGTAGCACCTGCGAGGAGTACGCGCGCTCTGCCCTGCTCGTTGGTGAGCACGCGCAGCATGCCGATGGCAGTCGCCGACAACCCCACACCGACGAGCAGTACCAGCAGCACGTGGACGGCCACCATCCACCAGCCGAGGCTGGTATTGGCCGGGTCCGGCCAGAGCAGGGTCAGTCGGCGCCGAAGGGCGGGGAGCATGTCATCACCGCCGGCGGTACCCGGACCGCTCCACCAGTGACTTCAACACCAGGGTTGCGACCGCGAGCAGCGTAAGGAGCGAGGCGACCGCGAACGCCCCGGTGAAGTCGTAGTCGTTGTAGAGAGCCTCGATGGCGAGTGGCATGGTATTCGTCAACCCACGGATGTGGCCCGAGACGACCGAGACCGCGCCGAATTCTCCCATGGCGCGCGCGTTGCAGAGAATGACTCCGTAGAGCAGCCCCCAGCGGATCTTGGGCAGCGTCACGCGAAAGAAGGTCATCCATGCCCCGGCGCCCAGTGTGATCGCCGCCTCCTCCTCGTCGTTGCCGAGCTGCTGCATGAGCGGGATCAGCTCACGCGCCACGTATGGGAAGGTCACGAAGAGCGTCGCGAGCATGATACCCGGTATGGCGAAGACGATGCTGATCCCGTTGGCGGCGAGCCAGGCCCCGAACCAGCCGCGCATGCCGAAGAGGAGCACGAACAGCATCCCGGAAATGACCGGGGAGATGGCAATGGGCAGGTCGATCAGGGTGATGAGGAGGCTCTTCCCCCGGAAATCGAATTTGGCGATCGCCCATGCCGCCGACAGGCCGAAAACCGTGTTTACCGGCACGGCCACGAGGGCCGTAAGGAGCGTGAGGCGGATGGCCGCCTGGGTGTCAGGGTCGGCAAACGCCTGGAGATAGACCTGAAGGCCGCCGCGGAAGGCAGTGGCAAACACTACTGCGAGCGGCGCAAGGAGGAGCGCTGCCAGAAACGCGACCGAGATCCCGATGAGGCTGCGGCGCGCCAGGGCGGCCAGTACGGTCTCGTGCCCCGGGCGGGTGGCGAGCTCTTCGAGAGACCCCGGCGGAGCTCCGGCGGCGGTCATTGCCCCCTCCGGACCATGCGATCCCGTCCCCAGGCCTGCAGCAGGTTGATGGTGAGCAGGATCACGAACGATGCGGCCAGCATGACGAAGCCAAGAGCGGCGGCCCCCCGGTAATCGAACTCCTCGAGGTGGATGACGATGAGGAGCGGCGTGATCTCGGTCTTCATCGGGAGGTTGCCGGAGATGAAGATGACCGAGCCGTATTCCCCAAGTGCGCGTGCGAAGGCGAGCGTGAAGCCCGTGAGTATCGCGGGCAGCACCGCGGGCACGATCACTCTGCGGAACACGTACCACCGGCCGGCCCCGAGCGTCTCCGCCGCATCCTCGAGATCCCGCTGGACCTCGAGGAGCGCGGGCTGCACGGTGCGCACCGCGAAGGGCATTCCGATGAGCGTCATCGCCAGGATGACACCGAGGCGAGTGTAGGCGACGTGGATGCCGGCCATTTCCAGGTATCGGCCGAGCCAGCCGTTGGTCGCGAAGACTGCCGTGAGGGCAATCCCGGATACGGCCGTGGGCAGAGCGAACGGCAGGTCGATCATCGCATCCATGAGCTTGCGCCCCGGGAAATCGTAACGCGCGAGAGTCCACGCGATGATGAAGCCGAAAACCAGATTGATGCAGGCGGCGAGCAGCGCTCCGCCGAACGAAAGTCGATATGACGCCAGCGCGCGCGGGCTCGCCACTGCGTCGAGCAGTTCGTGCAGCGGCGTCGAGGCCGCAAGCAGCGCCAGCGCAGCAAGCGGCAGCAGCACCACGGCGCTCAAAAAGAACGTGGTGAAGCCTAGCGTCAGCCCGAAGCCGGGCAGAACGGTGGGTTGTCCCTCTCTCACGGCAGGTCAGGCCGCAGAGCGGCTGTGCGCCAGCGCCTCATGCCTTCGATGAACCAACAGCACCGGCCATTGCGGATTCGCGAGCAGCGCCGCGAGCTCTCCGGCGAGTTGAGTTCCGCTCGTGATGCCGACGATGAGCATGTGCCCCGGCGACTCGTCCAGCAGCTGTGTGAGCGCCTGCGCCGCGACTCCGAACCGTAGCTCGGTCCTGATTTCCAGGCCGTGCGCAATACGCGCTTCCGATCGCGCATCGAGAAGATCACGGATGCTGAACGAGCGCTCGGCCGCGGCAGCCTTCTCGGGAAGCACGCCCACATAGATCGCCTCCGCCGCAAGGTGGCGCAGTACGCTGGCGGAGGCGGCGAGCGTTGCTCGGCGCGCGGACTCGTCGGTCCAATGGATGAGCACGCGCCGTGGCGAGGACGCATGCTCCGGCAGGATCAGTATTTCTTCCACTCCCTGCTCCAATAGCCATGTCGCATCCGACGCTACATCGCGGTGCGCCGCGATCACGGTCGTTCCCGGCAGCGATGCCGCGGTTTCTCGGCTCGGCGCTGAGGCTCCCAGCGCAGGCTCCAGATGCCGTCGGATGCGCGTCTTCATGCGCGAAGACAGGTCCAGCAGCAGCGGATGCCCTGCGAGCCTCTCGGCGGCAGAGGCGTTCGACGCGCAGACCGTGAAGCTCGAGAGAGGGGTCGGCAGCACATGCGCCCGCCGAACGCCGATGGTGACCTCCTGGCCCGGGCCGATGGCGAAAGCGCGTTGCTCGAACTGCGCGCGCGTTGCTTCGAGGAGAACGGCGCCATCGGGGTTGCCATGAGCGAGGATCGGAGCGTCGGGTGCCTCATCGAGTCGAATGCGGGCGCGCTCCAAGGCCCCGGTGAAGAGCACCTCCTCGACTACACCACGTCCCAGGTAGTCCGAGGAGACGAGCTCCTCGTGCGAGCGCGCGATCTCGATCTCCTCCGGCCGTACGACCGCCACGACTTCCCGCTCGCGCCTCCCGATGGGCGTAGCCGGGCAATGGAGGCCTGGCGATCGCGCTCCCCAGCGCGGGCCGTCCGTCCCCTGGCGCGCGAGGATGAGATTGGCAGCCCCGAGGAAGGTCGCCACGAAGCGGGTTACCGGGCGGGTATAGAGGTCCTGCGGTCTGCCGCTCTCGAGCAGACGGCCGAAATTCATCACCCCGATCTTGTCGGCCATGGCGAAGGCTTCTTCCTGATCGTGAGTCACCAGGACGGTGGTAATGCCAAGTTCCCGCTGCACCTCGCGGATCGTGCGCCGCAGCCCTTCGCGAATCTTGGCGTCGAGGGCCCCGAATGGCTCATCGAGCAGCAGCACCTCTGGCTTGTGCGCCAGCGCTCGGGCCACAGCCACCCGTTGCTGCTGTCCACCTGAAAGCTGCGCCGGCAGGCGTTCGTCCATGCCCTCCAGCGCGACGAGCCGCAGCAACTCCTGACGCCGCCGTCGCCGCTCTGCGGCGCGCACGTGGCGTACGCGCAGAGCAAACTCGATGTTCTCCGCCACCGTCATGTGCCGGAAAAGGGCGTAGTTCTGGAACACCAGTCCAACCCCACGCCTGCGCGCTGCTACATGCGTGACATCGCGCCCATGCAGGGCGATGCGCCCATGGTCCAACCCCGAGAGCCCCGCTATCGAGCGCAGCAGCGTGCTCTTGCCGCTGCCGCTCGGGCCGAGCAGAACGAAGAACTCACCGTCGCCGATCTCGAGCGAGACGTCGTTGACGACGGGGATGCCCTGATAGCGCTTGGTCAGTTGATCGAGTGTGATGGACACACCGTGGATGGTAGTGAGGTCGCGCCGGGCAGTCAGTCGCGCCCCGGTTATCGCCCGGTGACAAATCGGTGACGCGGATGGAACACTTCGCCCGAAATACGCACACGCCCACCCCGCGGCTGGACTCCGGGCGGCCGCAGCGGCAGACTCTTCCGACGTCGGCGTGCGCGCCAGCTACCGGAGAGACCGCCATGATCAGGGTCGCAGTACTCTATCCCAACGGCAACGGCATTAAATTCGACATGGCGTACTACACCAGTAAGCACATGCCGATGGTGAAGCGCCTGTGCGGCCCGGCCTGCAAGAGCATTGCCGCGGACCGGGGGCTGAACGCAGGGCAGTCGGGCACCGCTCCCCCTTACGTTGCCATCGGTTACCTCACTTTCGACTCCGTCGAGGCGTTCGAGCGCGCGTTCGGGCCACACGTCGATGAGATCATGGGTGACATTCCGAACTATACGAATGCCAAGCCCGTGGTCCTGATCAGCGAAATCTCGCTCTGAGCCGATTGCGGGACGGGCTGCCGGTGGGAGATCGCTCCGCGGCTCCTCAGAGCACCAGTTGCCAATAGCCTACGTCGATCCATCGCTCGAACTTCCAGCCAACTTCCTTGAAATGGGCGACTTTGGTGAAGCCCAGTTTTTCATGCAGACCGACGCTCGCTTCGTTCGGCAAAGCGATGCCGCCGATTACCGCGTGAAAGCCCGCAAGCCTGAGCAGCTCGATCAGCCGGCCATACAGATGAGTGCCGAGCTTTTTTCCTGTTTTATCCTTACGGAGATAAACCGTGCTTTCGACGGAGCGCCGATAGGAATGACGTGATTTCCAACTGCTCGCATGAGCGTAGCCCACGATTGAACCATTGTCCTCGTAGACCAGCCAGGGGTGGTGGCCTTGGGCCTGTCCGAGCCTCTCCTGCATTTGCTCGGTTGAAACGCGTTCTCCTTCAAAGGTAATCACGCTGTTGAGAATGTAGTGGTTGTAAATATCCGCCATCGCGGCGCCATCAGCAGGGATCGCGGAACGGATCATGGGGCGGGTTCCGTGGAAACTGTGCCGGGGAATGCAGCAACAGTGCCATCCCCTACATCAAGGACTTGCAAAGAAATCGAGCGTCATCATGCCTCGGAAAGGGGCGGCGATCTCACGCGGCGCACCTTCTCAGGGCGAAGCCGGCTGAGGTTCACCCGCAGGGGGCTAAGGTCGGGCCGCTAGATGAGCATCAACACGCCGTCACAGCTCTTGAGGTCGGCCGTGAGCGCCTCGACCTGCTCACGGCTCTCCGCGCGAAGGTTGTAGGAGATGGAAAGGAAGTTGCCGTTCTCGCTGAGCCGCTCGGTGACTCGCTCGGGCCCGGTGAGCGGCGCGTGGCGCATCACGGTGGCATGCACGCGCGCGCGGAACTCATCCGACGGGCGGCCGATGACCTTGATCGGATAGTCGGTGGGAAATTCGAGCAGCGGCGGCGGCTCGGTCATCGCCATGGCTGATGTTGCAGTTCCTGCTTCCAGCGCTGGAACTCAGCATACACCCGGCGCCAGATCGGTCCGGGACGGCCGGTGCCTACCGGCTTGCCGTCGAGCGTCGTCACGGGCTGAACCTCGCGGGTGGCGGCGGAGATCCAGACCTCATCGGCGCTTCGCAGCTCGGCCTCGCTGATCGGGACGGCGCGGTACGGGACGGCTGTGCGCGCAGCCAGCTCTTCCACCACTCCACGGGTAGTCCCGGGGAGGATTTTCTTCGAGTTGGGTGGGATGCGAAGCTCGCCGCCGGTCACGATGTACACGGTGGAGGCCGAGGCCTCCATGAGCTCGCCGTTACGCAGCAGGATGGTCTCCGTCGCGCCGGCATCGACGGAGAGTTGGCGCAGCAGCACATTGGCGAGAAGCGCCACGGACTTGATGTCGCAGCGTGCCCAGCGGGTGTCCTCTGTCGTAACGCAGGAGAGTCCCTTTTCCGCCAATGTTGGCGGCTGCGCCGGCAAGGGCGCGCAGAACGCGAAGATGGTGCGCGGAATGTCGGGTAGCGGAGCATGGTTGCGGCCCCGCTCGGCGCCGCGCGTCACCTGCCAGTAAATGTATTGATCCCCGCCGCCGTTGCGTGCAATGAGAGTCTCGAAGATGTCACACCACTGCGACCGGCTGAGCGGGTCATTCATGCGGATCTCGCCGAGACTGCGCGTGAGCCGCGCACAATGCGCCTCCAGCCGGAACGGCCGGCCGCCGTAGATCGGTATCACCTCATACGCACCGTCGCCGTAAAGGAACCCGCGGTCGAGGGGCGAAATGCGGGCCTCGGCGAGCGGCAGGTATTCACCGTTGAGATAGCAGATGGGCAATGGATCAGCCATATGAATTGGAACCTACTTGAACCAGAGGCTGATCCCGTCCATCGCTCGGGTCAGCAGTCCGCCGGCCGGGACCGCCTCCAGCGTGATGAGCGGCTCGCGGCCGACCACCCGTCCGGTGCCGTCGGTTACCGTGAGCTGACCCACGACACTGCCCGCCACCAGCGGTGCGACCAGGCGCTTCTGGGTCAACGCCGCATTCGTCGTGATACTGGCGGCCTGGCCTCGCGGCACCGTCACGTAGAGGTCGGCAGGAGCGCCGACCGCGGCGTAGCCGGAAGCAGACTCATAGACGCGGGGCTTGAGAACTGGTGCGCGCGCGCTTGCCACTTTCTGCGTCTGAAAGAAGTTGTACCCGTAGTTGAGCAGCGCCTCCGTGTCGGCTTCGCGCGAGTGCCAGGTCGGCGCTTTCAGCACCACGGACACCAGGCGCATGCCCTTGCGATTGGCGGAGGCGATGAGGCAGAAGCCCGCACTGTCCGTGTGGCCGGTCTTCAGTCCGTCGACGGAGGAGTCCGTCGCGAGCAGGCCGTTGCGGTTCGGCTGCTTGATGTGGTTCCAGGTGAAGTCCCTCATGCCGAAGATGTAGTAGTACTGCGGAAAATCGCGGATCAGGGCGGCACTGACCGTCGCAAGATCGCGGGCCGTGGTGTAATGCTGCGGGTCGGGCAGGCCGTCGACGTCGATGAAGTGCGACGATCTCATCCCGAGTCGCTGCGCATACTCGTTCATCAGCGTCGCGAATCCCGCTCGTGTGCCGCCGACGCGCTCCCCCAGCGCCACGGTCGCGTCGTTCCCGGATTGCACGATCATCCCCTTGAGCAGATCGATGACCGGCACCTGGCTGCCGAGCTTGACGAAGCTGCGCGAGCCGCCCGTGCGCCAGGCATCCTCGCTGATCGTGACCGGATCATCGAGCTTCAGCCGCCCGTCTTTGAGCGCGGCGAAGACCACATACGCCGTAATGAGCTTCGTCAGGCTGGCGGGCTCCATCCGCTGATCGGCATTCTTCTGAGCAATGACGTCACCGCTCTGATAGTCGATCAGGATGTAGGAGCCGGCATCGAGATCCGGTGGTGGCGGCGTGGGCACCGCGGCACGAGCCACGGTAACCAGCGCAAGGGTCGAGACGGCGAGCAGGGCGGCGGCGGGAAAGCGGGACATCCTCAAAAATCCTCGTACTGGGTGTGGAGCGTGCGAGCGGATTCTACGCTCGCTCGTGCGCAGTGAAGCTCGATCGGGAGTCGGCGCCGGCGGCATCGTTTTTACGGAGCGACCAGTCGGGCGCCGGGGTAACCCAAAGCGGTGAGGCGGCCGACCAGCTGGTCGAATTCCGGTACGCCGCCTACCGGTCCGATGCGCACGCGGTACACGTGGCTGCGCGTGATGGGAGGACCGAAGATGAACGCCCCCGCGAGGCCTGCCGCATGCAACCGGGCCACGACGCGCTCGGCATGCGCTTGCACGGTAAATGCCCCTACCTGCACGTAGAGCGTCGGGGGCGGAGTCTCCGTCACCCGGGTGAGTACGGGTGGGCTTTGCGGTGTAATCGTCCGGACCTCCACCAGCGCGGTGCCGGTGGAGAGCATGTCGAGCTTCGCGGCTGCTACGTAAGAGAGATCGATGATCCGATTGGCTACGAAGGGACCACGGTCGTTGATCTTGACGATGATGCTGCGGCCGTTGGAAAGGTTGGTGACGCGCACATAACACGGTAGCGGCAGCGTCTTGTGAGCGGCCGTCATGGCATACATATCGTAACGGTCGCCATCGGAGGTGCGCAGTCCATCAAAGTTGGGACCGTACCAGGAAGCTACACCCGTTTCCACGTAGCCTTCCGCCGTGCCCAACACGTAGTAGCGCCTGCCGTCGACGTTGTAGAAAGGCGGGTTGCCGTGCGCGGCGCGAGGCTCGATGCGTGGCACGGCGTTGGGGATCGCGGAGAGGTCTCGTGGGGGAAGCGGCAGTCTGGGCGGCGCCGACGCCGGTGTCGGCGCCACCTCGCGATGGGGCGTGGTGGCGCAGCCTGCGAGGAGCGCGACCACGGAGAGAGTCCAGATGAGGCCCCGGTGCGCCCGACTAGCCGCAGCGGCAGCTTTCACGTACTGGGCTCACTGAGCGGATCGCTCGAGGCGATCCGTGTTGCCGGCCGTTTTCGCAGTGGGCGTCGGCGCAGGTGTTGCGTCCGGAGACGGAGTGAGCCGCAGCGCGATGGCCTGTGCCAGCTCATCGACTGCCATCGCATACAGGGCGCTGTGGTTGTAGCGCGTCAGCGCGTGAAAGTTGTTGAAGCCGACGCGGTATGTCGGCCCGTCCTGCTGCTGCGCCAGCAGCAGCACCACCGGTGTATTGCCGGGCGCCGCGCTTTCCACCCTGACACCCTGCGCATTGAGGCCGTCTATGGTCTCATCGAGCTTGAGGTTGCCCGGATCGATCTGGAAGGTGGCGCCCGGGTCGATCCTGACATCGGCGACGACCGGACCGCCCGCCTGCCACCCGCAATCGCGCAGGTAGTGAGCGACACTCGCGAAGATGTCGTCCCAGTCCGTGAAGAGGTTGCGCTGTCCGTCGGCGTTACCGTCGACACCGTGCTTGAGATACGCCGAAGGCATGAATTGCAGCGGTCCCATGGCCCCGGCATAGGAGCCTTTCACCGACAGGGGGTCGATCTTCTCCTTGTGCGTCATCACGAGAAACCGCTCGAGCTCGCTGCGGAAGTAGCGCCCGCGCGGCGGGTAGTCGAACGCAAGAGTGGAGAGGGCATCGAGCACCCGGTAGGAGCCGGCGATGCGTCCGTAGTAGGTCTCGGCGCCGAGGATGGCCACGATGTACTGCGGCGGCACGCCTTGCTCGGCACTGATCCGCTCGAGTGAGTCGCGGTGCCCCTGCCAGAACGCGACACCTTCGGCGATGCGCCGGTCGGTGAGGAAGATCTGCCGATACTGCCACCACTCGAGCACCTGCTCGGCGGGGCGGCTGATCTTGTCGATGATCTGCGGCTGTGCGCGCGCGTGAAGGAGGACCTTCAGGACCGTCCGGCGGCGCAGCCCGTCGCGCCGCGCCACCTGCGCGGCGAATCTCGCCAGCTGCCTGTGTGGAAAGCGGACACCCGGCTCCGATGCGGTGGCGTGCGTGACCCCGCCGAGGCCGGCGGCGGCGAGTGCAACGAGTGCGAGCGTCAGGATGGGTCGTGACACTTAAGATCCCATGAGCTTCCGGTGCGCGTGCAGCGACATCAGAATACCGAACCCGGCGAGCACGGTCACCACCGAGCTTCCCCCGTAGCTGACGAGCGGCAGCGGAACGCCGACGACCGGAAGGAGGCCGGTGACCATGCCGGCGTTGATGAAGACATACACGAAGAAAGTCAGCGCGACGCTGCCCGCGAGCAGACGCGAGAAGGTGTCCGGCGTCTGCACGGCGAGATAGAGCGCCCGCCCGATGATGAAGACATAGAGAAGGAGCAGGACGGCGAGCCCGAGAAGACCGAATTCCTCGCCGATGACGGCGAAGATGAAATCCGTCGTGCGCTCCGGCAGGAAGTCGAGTTGCGCCTGGCTGCCGTTCATCCAGCCTTTGCCGAAGACGCCCCCCGAGCCGATCGCAATCTGCGATTGGATGATGTGATAGCCGGCGCCCAGGGGGTCCGACTGCGGATTGAGGAAGGTGAGCAGCCGCTGGCGCTGGTAGCCGTGCATGAACCTGAGGCCGAACCACGCGGCGGCGACGCCGAGCAGCACCATGCCGACGATGACCCGCACCCTGAGTCCCGCCAGAAACACCACCAGTACGCCGCCCGCTGCGATGAGCGCTGCGGTTCCGAGGTCCGGCTCCTTCGCGACCAGGCCCGCCGGCACGAGGATGACGAGGCCGAGGAGCAGCAGGTTGGGCCAGCGAGGCGGCAGGGGACGCTCGTGCAGATACCAGGCGCACATCATCGGGACGGCGAGCTTCATGAGCTCCGAGGGCTGAAAGCGGATGGGACCCAGGCTGAGCCAGCGTTGGGCTCCGAGGCGCGTGTGACCGACGACCGCCACGGCCAGGAGCAGGATAACGCCGATGGCATAAAGCCACGGTGAGGTGCGTCGCAGGAAGTTCGGGCTGACCCGCGCCAGCGCCAGCATGGCCGCCGTGCCCAACACTAGCCGCATCGCCGTGCGCAGCACCATCGGCAGGTTTTCCGCCGAGGCGCTGTAGAGCACGACCAGCCCATAGGCCGCGGCGAGAGCGAGCCCGGTGACGAGCGGCCCATCCATTCTCAAGGCCGAGAGCACGCGCGCCGCCCCGGTCAGGGTGCGCCGTGTCCGCGACTCGGAGCTGACTTCTTCGTAGATCATGCGGGCTGGATCATATGGTTATCGGGCGGGCGGAGCGCTCGCCGGCTCCGGGTGCGCACGGTCCGCCACCTGTTGGGTGGGCGCACGTGGTGTGGGTCGAGGGGGGATGGCCGGCAGGGAACGCTCCACTTTCGGCTTGAGATGGGCCGGCTCCGAGTACGGTCCACGAGGAGCGGCCGGCAACACCTTGCCATCGGGTCCGAGAAGGTAGGCGTCCATCACCTTGCGGGCGACCGGGGCAGCGCCGGTCGATCCAAAGCCGGCGTGCTCGACGATGACCGCGACCGCGATGCGCGGCGCGTCGGCCGGCGCAAATGCGATGAACCAGGCGTTGTCGCGGAACTGCTTGTTGATTTTCTGGAAGCCATGCTCTTCGTTCAGATTACCGGTGACCGCGGTGCGCACGACCTGATCGGTACCCGTCTTGCCCGCGACGATGTAGGGCGTGCCGCGCATCGGCCAATACGCGGTGCCCAAATGAGCACCCGTATACGTCGTGGCGCCGATCATGCCGTGGACGACGCGATTCCAGGAATCGGCGCTGATGTTGGACAGATCACCCTCATAGACGGGCGGGAGCCAAGCGATCTTGCCTGTCTCGGGACTGCGCAACCCCGTCACCAGCCGCGGCCGCCAGATGCGCCCGCGCGTCGCCAGAATGCCGGCGTAGTGGGCCAACTGCAGCGGCGTGACGAGGAAATAGCCCTGACCGATGCCGAGGTTCACCGTCTCGCCCGGGAACCAGACCTTGTCGGCGGGATTGGCGAAATGCGCTGCCTTCCACGCACGGGAGGGCACGAGACCCGGTTTCTCGCCACCGATGTCGATGCCGGTCGGCCGGCCAAATCCGAAGAGCGGCAGCCAGTCGGAGATCCGGTCGATGCCCATCTCGTGGGCGACACCGTAGAAATAGACGTCGCAGGATCGCGCGATCGCGAGGTCGAGGTTGGTCTCGCCGTGACGCTCATGATTGGCGTCATGCCAAATGTGCCGCGCGCCCGGGAGGTGGTACCAACCGGGGCAGAAGATCGGCTTGTCGGGGTTGAGCACCCCGTCCGTCAGGGCGCCGAGCGCCATCGCCGGCTTTATGGTCGACCCGGAAGAGTACTCTCCGCGCAACGCCCGATCATACAGCGGCCGGTTGGGATCGCCCTCGAGGCTGGCATATTGCTTCTCCGTGATGCCGCGGGCGAAGAGGTTGGGATCGAAGGCGGGGGAGCTCACGAGCGCGATGATGTCGCCGCTGTTGGGGTCGATCGCCACGACCGCCCCCTCGAGGCCGGTGAGCGCGGTCTCGGCGACCTTCTGCACCTTCAGATCGAGCGAAAGAATGGCGTCCTCGCCCGGTGTCGGCGCTCTCGCCTCGAGATCCCTGCCGAAGACGCCGGGCTTCGGTACCGGGCGGCCCTGCGCATCGACCAGGATCTGACGGAAGCCGTTGGTGCCGTGAAGCTCCTTCTCGAAAGCGGTTTCCACTCCGGTCTTGCCGATGACCGCCGTGCCCGCATAGGCAGCGCGATCGATATGGGCCAGATCCTTCTCACTGATCGTGCCCACGTAGCCCATCGCATCGACCGCGAGCGCCCCTTCCGGATACCAGCGCGCCTCCTCCGGGGTGATGTCGATGCCGGGGAACTCGAACCGCCGCACGGCGAAGCGCGCCACTTCATCGTCCGAGAGGTGCAGGCGTATCGGCACATTGTCGAAGGTGCGCCGCGATTTGATGGTGCGGATCAGCTCCGGGATGTCCTCGGCCTGCAGGAGGCCCAGCTTCGCCAGGCGCTGGAGCGAGCCCTGCAGGTCCGGGACTTCATCGGGAATCAGCTCGAGCTGGAATGTCGGCTGGTTGGAGGCGATCACCTCGCCGTTGCGGTCCAGGATGAGTCCGCGCGCGGCCGGAATCGGATCGGTGCGCACCCGGTTTTCCTGCGACAGCGCCGAATAGTAGTCGTGACGGGCCACCTGCAGGAGATAGAGGCGTCCCACGAGCGCCAGCGCGAGTAACGTCATCGCCGCGCCCGCGAAGAGCGAGCGGCGCTCGAAGATCCTTTGCTCTCGCCAGTGGTCCTTGATACGGACGGGGGACATGGGTCAACACTGCCTTGGGAGCCAGGCGCTCATGCGCCCGGCCGGTAGCTGCGCGCCAGGATCGCCGCCGCCGCCGGCCAGATCAACGCGCCGGTGAGCGTGGGCATCCAACGCAGCGGCGTCGTCAGCGGGTGCCCGCTCCAGCCGTCGATGGCGAAGAGGACCACCTCATAGAAGGCGAGTGCCGCGAAGACGATGAGGGATTGCTGGAAAATAGGCTTGGAGCGGATCCTCTGGTGCTCGCGTATACCGATATAAGCGAGAAATGCGAGGGCAAGCGCATGCTCGCCCAGAACCGGACCCTCGAAGGCATCCAGCAGCAGCCCGCAGATCCAACCGAGGGTGACCCCGCCCGCGCGGGGCGCCGCGATCGACCAATAGAGCACGGTGAGCGCAAGGAAACCGGGCCGGATGATCTCCAACCACGACGGCAGCGGCAGCAGCGTCAGGATGAGCGCGCCGACCACGCTCTTCAGCATCGCGAGGCGCGGGCTGGAGCCGCTCATGTCGGCGGTCGCTCCGGCTGCCTGGCGGGCGCAGGCGTGGTGGCTTTCGGCGGCGGTGTTGGCTTTGCCGGCACGGGCAGCGGCTGGATGTTCCGGTCGCCGGTGGTCAGCTCCCCATTGCGCTCCTTCAGGGGGGCCGCCGGGCTGTCGTGTCGGAACCAGATCAGCATGACCTCGCTGTCCGTATCGATGTGCGCGAACGGCGCGGCGCGTACGTGCGCCAGCGGCTGCAGCGCGTCCCTGTGCACCTCCGTGACCTTGGCGACGGGATAGCCCGGAGGAAACACGCCTCCAAGACCGGAGGTGACGAGGATGTCGCCGACGCGGACGTCGGCATTGGCGGGCAAGTAAGGCAGACCGAGCGAGGTCGAGTCGCCGGCCCCGACCGCGATCGTCCTGAGTCCGGTGCGCGCGACGCTTACGGGCAGCGCATGCTCCGGATCGGTGATGAGGATGACCTGCGCGCTCCAGGGGCCGACGTGCATGGTTTGACCGACGACACCGTGGTCATCGAGCACCGCCTGACCGGGGGCGACTCCGTTGATGGTGCCGCGGTCGATGAGCACGCGCTGGCGCAGGCTGTCGAGCTGGATGTTGACGATCTCGGCAGGCAGCCAGCGGCTGGCGACCGGCGGCAGCGAGTCGCGCAGGCCGATCAGTGCGGCATTCTGCTGCGCCAGCGCGTCGTAGCGCATGGAGCGCACCTCGAGGTCACGCAGTTGGCTGCGCAGGAGCCGGTTCTCGGCTTCGAGCGAGTCGCGGGTGGCGAAGCTGTTCTGCACCCAATTCCAGGCGGCGACGGGTGAGCTCACGGCGAGCTCGACGGGATAGGTCGCTGCCTGCATGACGGAGTGCGCGCGCTCGAGCCAGTCGAAGCGCTGATCGAAAATCATGAAGGCGATCGAGAGGATCGCGTACAGGGCGAAGCGGAAGCCGGGGGAGCCTCCACGCCCCTGCAGCGGTCTACCGGCCCCTGTTGCGAAGCCCGCCACTTGGCCTTTGAGCGCTCCCGTCGCTACTCGAGCCCGAAGTGGCCGGGGCCCATCTCATCCATCAGCTCGAGGATGCGAC